>Ga0172380_10005460_pt1 | contig 15412 bp, 24 predicted proteins | sample Leawe162metaG_FD_119747 | JGI IMG/M metagenome (GOLD analysis project Ga0172380, IMG submission 119747) | Leachate microbial communities from a municipal landfill in Southern Ontario, Canada - Leachate well 162 metaG | ecosystem: Engineered > Solid waste > Landfill > Unclassified | place...
AAAGGTAAAAAAGCAGCACCTTTTATAGATGATGCAGTAGTTGACCCTAATAAGCTCTCAGAATATTTTCCAGAAGTTTATAAAATTTTAAATCATGATAAATTGCAATACACGATAGCAGGACATATAGGAAACGGAAATTTTCATATAATTCCACTTATGGATATGAGCGACAAAACAGAACGCGATAAAATTTACAATTCTGCTGATAAAGTTTTTAATTTAGTATGGAAATACGGAGGATCTATGTCTGGAGAGCACAATGATGGACTAATCAGAGCGCCATATCTGAAAAAACAGTATGGAGAAAAAATCTATAATATATTTCTAAATATAAAAGATATTTTTGATCCAAATGATATTTTTAATCCCAATAAAAAAGTAAATGTTACAAAAGAATATGCTGAAAAGTTTTTTATAAAAGGTGAAGTAAATAAACAAGTTCTAGACTACAACTCAGCTAAAAAGTGATTAAAGATTTAAAAAATTAATTTCTAATTCCTAATTAACCTAATTACTAATCAAATCTCAATTCACTAATTCCCTGCCCTGTTTCCTCCAAGGCAATACTATTTGCAATTTAGAATCGCCCTTGAACCGCAAGGTATGAAAATCGTGGCTTTGAGCGTTTAGAAAGTAGAAAAGCTGAGGAGCTTGCGATGAACTGCTGATACTTTTAGCTAGTAACGAAGTTTTGAATGCGTGAGGACGCACATATCGTGTGCTTTTGGTTCTTTTGTCGGCAGAAAAGAACAATAAAATAAATAGTATTATTCGATCTCTACAAACTTAAATTCTTTTAATTCGTAAATCACATCTTTTCTCTCTACTATTATTTTCCAATTATTTTTCTTTGCATGCTCTGCGAGTTTTCTATTTGGATTAAATGCGATAGGATTTCCCAGCATTTCTAAAAATGAAATATCTGATTCTGTATCTCCTACTCCGATTGAATTTTTTATATCAAATACTATTTCACTTTTATCTAAAAATGATTGCAAAGTTTTTTTCTTATCGTGAGCCGGATTCCCATAAGGCTGCACACCAGTAAACTTACCATCAACAACTTCGTAATATCCTCCTAAATATTTATCAAATCCAATATCTTTTGCAAAACTAGTTATTATGTGTCCAGGAGAACCTGATATAGCGAATAAAAAATACTTTTCTTTTTTAAGTTTTTGTATTAAATCCCGAGTATATCTATATAACTTTTTCCTCTCTTTAGTTAAAACTTCTTCTACAGTTTTTTCTACTTCATACTCTTTGCACCCCACGATATATTTTTCATAAGCATCTACAACTTTTCTTATATAGTTCTCGTATCCCGCCTCCCTATTAAGCCAATTAATGTAATCATCTTCTATTTCTTCAAGAGCGTCTTCAGGAAATATTTTCTTTTCTACTAATGAATTTGTAAGCTCTATAAGAAGACTCGAACGAAAAAGTGTTCCATCAATATCAAAAACTGCCAGTTTTTTCATTATAGTTTTCCGGTTCTTTTCGCAAGCTGAATGTCTTTCTCTGTCACTCCTTTTTCATCATGAGTCGATAAAGAAATAATAACCTTACTATACCTAATATCTATATCAGGATGGTGATTTAACTCTTCAGCAATAGGTGCAACTTTATTTACAAATTCGATCGATTCTAAAAAATCTTTAAATTCAAAAATTTTACTTATTGAGTTATCTTTAAATCTCCATCCAGAAAGTTCTTTTAATTTTTCATTTATCTCACTGCCTGTTAATTTCATACAGTCATTATACAACATGATTGAAAATCCAAATCTCAAACATTACAATTAAATGCAAAGGATTAGAGGTATAATAAATACTTTCGGGGTGTAGTTTAAAGGTAGAATGCGCGGCTGGGGGTCGTGTGGCTGGAGTTCGATTCTCCGCACCCCGACTGAATCCATTTTTATAGTCTCCCAGCTTTCCGAATCTATACATAGCAAAAGACCAAAGAACAGCGACTAAAGACTATTTATATTTTATCAGATAGAATCAAGGCAAATTGAAATTCACGCTATTGAAATTATAATAAAAGTTGCTACAATGGGATTAATTAAATATGGCACGAACTACTAAAACTGCAAAAGTGATACCCCAAGGACAAGTCGAAGAATCCGGACGTGCAAGTGCCATAAAAATGGCAATGGAGCAAATTGAAAAACAATACGGCAAAGGCTCGATCATGAAATTTGGTGATAAAAATGAAAATCTTACAATAGATGTAATTCCCACTGGCGCTTTCCCACTAGACATAGCACTCGGCGTAGGAGGACTACCACGCGGACGTGTAATTGAGATATATGGTCCGGAAGCATCTGGAAAGACAACTGTAGCTCTTTCGCTTATTGCGGAAGCCCAAAAAAAGGGTGGTGTTGTAGCATTTATAGACGCAGAACACGCACTTGATCCTATGTGGGCCCAAACCATCGGGGTAAAACTTGATGATCTTCTCATCTCTCAACCCGATACAGGAGAACAGGCGCTTGAAATTACAGAGCAGTTGATTCGCAGCGGGGGTGTGGATGTAGTAGTCGTAGACTCAGTTGCAGCACTTGTACCTCGAGCTGAAATAGAAGGAGAAATGGGAGACTCTGTTATGGGAATGCAAGCCCGCCTCATGTCCCAAGCACTCAGAAAACTAACCGGAATTATTTCAAAAAGCAGAACTGTTCTAATTTTTACAAATCAACTCAGACAAAAAATCGGAGTCATGTTTGGAAATCCAGAAACTACTCCTGGAGGACTAGCCCTTAAATTCTATGCATCGATCAGAATGGATATAAGACGCATCGAAACATTAAAACAGGGTGATAAAGTGATTGGTACTAGGTCTCGCGTTAAGATCGTAAAAAATAAAGTAGCACCACCATTTAGAATTGCAGAGTTTGATATTATGTCTGACGGAATTTCAAAAGAAGGTGGAATACTCGACGTAGGAATTGAAATGGGAGTCATAGAAAAAAATGGCGCATTTTTAAGATACGAAGGAGAAATTATTGGTCAAGGAAAAGAAGCAGCAAAAATATATCTTAAGGAAAATAAGGATGTAGCAGAAAAAATGAAAAAACAAATTCTTGAAAAAACCAAATCTGGAGGATCAATGATAGAAGTCGGTGTTGAGAATAACGATGATGACGCCGAATAAAAAAGATAGAATCCCTAGTACCCCATTTAATAAAGCTCTAAAATATCTTTCATATAAAAATAGAAGCACTAAAGAAATTTACGATTATCTAAAAAAGAAAGAATTTTCTGAAAGTGAAATTGAAGAAGCAATAAATAAATTAATTGAGTATAAATTCCTAGATGACAATAACTTCTCAGAGATATTTATTCGAGATAGACAATTAAAAGGAAAAAGCAAAAGACTCATATCATATGAATTAAAACAAAAAGGGATAAATCGTGATACTGCCGAAAAGTCACTTGAAAGTGCGGACAATGATTTAAAAACTGCAAAGCAGTATATAGAAAAGAGAATTCACCAATTTAATAGACTGGATCTGGAAAAAAGAAAACAAAGAATTATTGGGAGATTACAATCACGAGGATACTCTTGGGATATAATAAAAACCGTATTAAAACAAATAGGGGAAGCCACTGATATAATTGACTAGTGAACTATCACATTTTCTTCGGAATTCTGGCGACTCTAATTGCTCTAGTTAGTTATATTCCTTATTTTAGAAATATTTTTCGTGGCAAAACAAAACCCCACGCTTTCTCATGGCTAATCTGGGGAATAGTTACTGGAATCGCTTTCTTCGCACAAATTCTAAATAATGGAGGCCCAGGTGCATGGGTCACTGGTTTTACTACATTTATTTGTGGAGCAATATTTATATTAGCACTATTCAAAGGCTATAGAAAAATTGCTATACTGGATTGGATCTGTCTAATCCTTGCATTAATCGCAATTGTCATTTGGATTGTTACTAAAAATCCGCTCCTGTCTGTAATTCTAGCTACATTAATTGATCTTATTGCCTTTATTCCAACAGTCAGAAAATCTTACATTGAACCATATTCAGAAACACTTTTCATGTACTCACTGAATGGATTTAAATTTGTTATAGCATTTTTGGCACTAGAACAAATATCAATAGTAACATCACTTTACCCTTTATCTTGGATTATTCTAAATTGGATATTTGTAATTGTTATTTTACAACGGAGAAAAATTATTAAAGCAAAATAATTTTAACGCTTTGGAGACTGTCTCTTTCGTCTTGTCCCACTTATCTTACCTTTCGCCTTCATGTATTATTCATACACGGCTCAAGGAGCGATATTGAGGGACTTCGGAATAGAAGGTTATCGTTTTGGACTTTGTCTCTTTCTCCTTGCTTTACCGCCCATTCCTACTTTGCGACGCTCACGAACTCTTGAGTCTCTTGTAAGAAATCCACCTTGTTTTAACAAATCATGATACATATCTGTATCGTGCTTGTCTAGCGCTCGAGCTACTCCATGAATCATAGCATCTAACTGACCGCTCTCTCCGCCTCCTGCTACTTTTACAGTAAAAATATATTTACCTTCAGCACCCATTGCTTTTAAAAATTTATTATATTTTGGTGAGTATGCCTTAAATCCAAAATAATCTTTTAGAATTACTCCATTTACCGCTGTTTCTCCTTTAGCAATCTCTACCTTTTCAATCTGAACATTTTTAACAACAGGATATAGTCTAACTCTAGCAACCGCTGACTTTCTTCGTCCTACAGTCTGTATATAATCTTTTACTACAACTTTTTTTGCTTTTATCATATTAGTTATTTATAAATTTATCTGTAAATTTGTGCTCTTCTCCATTAAAAACATGTAGTCTTTTAAGCATTTCTGCTCTTAATTTATTCTTTGGGAGCATTCCTCTTACTGCATGTCTAATAACTTCCTCAGCACTCTGTTTTTTAACTTCTGCATACGTTCTGGTTCTAAGACCTCCAGGATATCCTGAATAATTTGTGTATTTTTTATTCTGCTCTTTATTTCCACTTACCTCAACTCTATCTGCATTTGTTAAAACGACATGATCCCCGCAGTCTAAATTCGGGACATAATATGACTTATTTTTTCCCATCAGTTTTTGTGCGATTTCAGTCGCAATCCTACCCAATATCTTACCTTTAGCATCCACTAAATGCCACTCTCGTGTTATATCTTTTACTTTTGTTGTTTCTGTTACTTTGTTCATAAATTATCCTTTTTTCTGTCTTGTAACTGTTTGCTTTGGTGCTGCTGTTTTTACTTTAGGTGCAGCATTCATTCCTGTTTTTTTAGTTACATCAGATTTTACAATCTTTTTAATATCTTTTTTAACTTCTGACTTTTTAACTTTTTTAACTACTGCCTTCTCTCCCTTTTCAACAAATTCTAAAAGAACCATTTCTGCATTATCTTTTAGTCTATTTGGGAGTCTTACGATTCTAGTATATCCACCTGGCCTTTTCAAGAATCTAGGACCTATTTCTTTCACTAATTTTATTACAGCATCCTCGCTTACGTCTTTAAGAAGGTGATATGAAGCACTTTCGCCTCTTTTTGCAACAGTTACAAGCTTTTCAACCTGACCCTTTATGGATTTTGCTTTCGCTTCTGTTGTTTTGATCTCTTCATTTAAAATCAAAGATCGCATCAAATTTCTAAATAATGCTTTTCTTTGATTAACATCTTTTTTAAACTTTCTTCCAAATACTTGCTTTTTCATATATCATTCGTAAAAAAAATGCGTCACCTTGACGCATAGTTGTTATCACTTATAACCTTAAAGATTATTTGCTATTAAATTCGATTCCCTTTTTATCCAGCGCTTCTTCAATTATAGAAAGTGACTTTGCGCCCAAATTTCTATAAGCCATAAGTTCTTTTCGTGGTGTATTTAGTATGTCTGCAACAGTTTCCATACCTGCATTTTTAAGACTATTATAAATTCTTGTAGGTAAATCTAATTCATCTACAGTTACGTCTTCTCCGATTTGCTTTTCTCGACTGACGCTTGCAACATCACTAACGTCTTCTACTCCTTCTTCTGGTGAAAATACCTGCTTAAAGTAAGAAACTAAAATTGAGCTAGCTGTTTCTACTGCATCTTTTGGATCAACGCTTCCATCAGTTGAAACTTCTAGGATTAATTTGTCGTAATTTGTTTGGCCTCCTACACGAGTAGGTTCTACTTTGTAGTTAACTTTTGTAACAGGAGTAAATATTGCATCAACTGGAATCACTCCTACAGTTGTTACTTCTCTTTCATTTGCTAGAGAATAACCGAATCCTTTTTCAACGGTCATCTCCATAGTGATTTTTGATTTCTTATCAGAAAGGTTACCTAAATAGTGTTTTGGATCTACGATTTCTGCACCATCTTTTCCTTCTACGTCAGCACCAGTTATATCTCCAGGCCCGGTTTTTGAAAGAATTAGTTTTGCGCTGGATACGCCTTCTGGAAGTCTTACTCTTAAAGTCTTTATATTAAAAATTAATTCAATGATATCTTCTTTAAGTCCAGGAAGAGTAGTGAACATGTGCTGCACACCATCAATCTTTACTGATGTAACAGCTGCTCCTTCTATATTAGTTAAAAGTACACGACGAAGTGCCACTCCTATAGTGTGACCGAATCCAGGTTCCAACGGCTCAATAAAAAATTGAGTATATCCGTTTTCCTTTTTTTCTTCTTTTACTTGAAATGTTGGTCTATTCATATGCAACAAGTGTTAATTTTACTACTAACGTGAGTAAAATTCAATAACTAACTGATATTCAACTGGATTTGCTATTTCTTCACTTTTTGGCAGCCTAACAAGCTCACCAGTCATTTTGTCTTTTTTGAGGCTAGGAAGCACCTCTACCTGGTTATCTTCAATCGTTTTTTTGTTAAATTCATTAGACGTGAACTTCTCAGAAATAGCTATTTTTTCACCAACTTTTACTTTATAAGACGGGATATTTAGTTTTTTTCCGTTGACCTGCACATGTCCATGAGAAACCATCTGTCTTGCCATGGGTCTACTAGGAGCGAAGCCAAGTCTGTAAACTATATTATCAAGTCGTGATTCAAGAAGCTGCACTAGTGCTTCTTCTGTGTTTTCACTCATACGCTGTGCTTCCAAAACAATTTTTCTAAACTGCTTCTCCATAAGTCCATAAATTCTCTTTAATTTTTGTTTTTCACGAAGCTGTATTCCATACTCTGATGGACGAGAACGCCTACTACGGCGTCCTAATGATCCTGGAAGTACATTTAGACGTCTTTCTAGAGACTGTGAAGTTTTTCCGAGTATATTTACTCCTTCACGTCGTGCAAGTTTGTGTTTTGGACCAGTATATCGTGCCATGATTAGTTTCTTCTCCTTTTCTTACCTCTTGGACCGTTATGGGGTATGGGGGTTACATCTGCTATCATAGAAATTGCCATTCCCGAATTTCTTACAGCACGCAGTGCTGAATCTCGCCCAACTCCTGGTCCTTTTATATAAACATCAAGCGTTTTGATTCCTACTTCACGAGCCTGTCCTAAAGCTGATTCAACAGCAAGAGTTGCAGCATAAGGAGTTGATCTTCTAGTCCCCTTGAAGCCTGCTTTTCCACTGCTACTCCAAGCTATAACATCACCTTTCTCATTAGTAATTGTAACAATCGTATTATTAAAGGTTGTACCTACGTAAATTTTTCCTTTACCAGTTGTTACGACTGTCTGTTTTTTTACTGTTTTTTTATTTTTTACTGCTGTTGCCATATTTTATATAATTACTTTGCCATTCTCTCCGCTACTTCTTTTTTAATTGCTCCAATTGTAACCCTCTTTCCTCGCTTTGTTCTTGCATTTGATCTCGTTCTTTGTCCTCTTGCAGGCAATCCTTTAGTATGCCTACTCCCTCTATATGAGTTAATATCACGGAGTCTTTTAATATCAGATATCTTATCTGCTCTCAAATCTCCTTCTATTTTATATTTCTCAAGAGTTTTTTGAATTCTTAGCACTTCTTCATCTGTCAGCTTGTTTGTTCTAGTGGCAGGATCTATCTCGGCTTTCTTCAAAATCTCATTTATTACACTTCTTCCAATACCATAAATATAGGTTAATGATATATCAACCCTTTTTGCGTCCGGTATGTTTACTCCTGCTACTCTCATATTTTTTTAATTTGGGAATTTAACTCAAGAGGTTAATATCTATATATAATTCTCCCTTTTTCATTATCGTAAGGTGTCATTTCTATCTTAACTCTATCTCCCGGAAGAATTTTTATAAAATGAATTCTCATTTTTCCGGAAAGATGACATAAGATGAGCTGTCCTCCTTCGAGTTCTACCCTAAAAAGGGTATTAGGCAAAACCTCTTTTATAATCCCGTCTATCTCTACTGATCCTTGATGAGCCATAATATTTGCTCCAATTTAATCTGTTAATTTTAACAAATGGGAAGCCTTTTAGCAAGCCTCATTTGAACTTATAAATTTATGGGGTCACCTTTTAATTTTGTAATAAGTCTAGGCCCATTCTCGCTTACGTAGATTGTTCTCTCAAAAAGACCTGATAGAGATCCATCCTCGCTAACTATCGTCCAGTCATCTATCCCCTCAAACACCACATTTGCAGCACCCAAATTGTAAATAACTTCAATAGCAAGAGTCATACCTACACGAATTTCAGGCGTATTCTCAATTTTTCCCTCTAGATACCCTGGTATTTCAGGCTCTTCATGAAGCTCTTTTCCTACCCCATGACCCACAAGGCTTTTGACTATACTATATCCATTCGACTCGATCCCCTGCTGCATAGCTTTTGAAATATTTCCAACTCTATTTCCAGGCTTCGCCTCAGATATAGCACTGAAAAGAGATTTTTTACCTACTTCTAAAAACTTTTTTCGGGACGAATCTGACTGCCCACCTACAATTACACTTTCTGCCATGTCAGTATGATAACCTTCTAGATAAACTCCGCAGTCAAATCCAAAGATATCACCATTTACTAGCTTTTTACCCTTTGGAATTCCATGAACCACTACGTCATTTGTAGATGCGCAAATCGTATGTCTATATCCATCTACCTTTTTAAAACCAGGCTCTCCACCTAGTTCTAATATTCTTCTTTCAGCAAATTTATCTATGTCAAGCTCAGTGACTCCTTCTTTAACATAGTCCACAATCTCATCCATGACCTGGCCCAAAATGAGTCCAGCACGCTGCATTATTTCAATCTTTTTCTTTGTCTTATCGTCCATTATAGTAATCTCCTATTTTTTAACTCAGACATAACTTTTTCTACAGTATCTCCTACTTTATCATTTGTGGTATCAATTATAAATGAATCCTCTGTCGGCTTAAGCGGAGAAAACGATCTCTGCTCATCCTTTCTATCCCTTTCAGTTACATCTCTCTTAATATCTTCGATACTTATATTTGGATTTTTATCCTTTAGCTGATCGAATCTTCTTTGAGCACGAATATCGACATCTGCATCAAGAAATATTTTCAAATCAGCATTTGGCAGAACTACTGTAGCAATATCTCTTCCTTCCATTATGGATTTTTTCCCATCAGCAATTTGTCTTTGCTTTTTTACCATTAAAACCCTAACTTTTTCATATTTAGAAACTACAGGAACGGCATTGCTTACCTCTATTAAAGTTATATCTTCCGTTATGTCTTCGTTGTTTAAAATAATCCTCGTAGTAGAATCACTATTCGTTTTTAAATCAATTTCTATATTCTCCAAAGCCGCAACTACATCTTCTTCATTACTTATATCAAGTTTGTTTCTCAAACAATATAAAGCAAGAGCCCTATACATACCTCCTGTATAAATATGAATTGCGTTAAGCTTCTTTGCGAGTATTAAAGCCAAAGTTCCTTTACCTGACCCTGCAGGTCCATCAATTGCTATTTGTATATTATCTTTCATATTCTTTTAAGAAAATATTTAATTTTTTTTTAAAATTTTCTAGGCCTCCGTTACTATCTATAAATACATCTGCTAACGCCAAACAGAATGCACCCTGAAGACCTGTCATTTTTTCTCCAATTCCCAAATCCCTTGAATCTAACGAATTAAAAAGACTTTTTGTCAAACTTTCTCTTCTCTTCAACCCTTGTAACCTTTTCAGCCTTATCTCCCTATTTGCAACAATACCCAAGACTATTGACCCCGAATGTCTTTTAATTTCATACAATTCACCTAAATTTCTTATTCCATCTATAACCACTTTTTCTTCACCCTTTAAGTCATTTAATGCTTTTTTCATTAAATATCCATTCCCAAATTTTTCTCTTAGCTCATTACCTATATCTTGTAATATTTTTCTAGTTAATTTCAAACCTCTTTTTTCTGCTTCTTGTTCTAGATAAGAAGAAAGATAAACCTTTTTATATCCATGAGATTCAAAAAATGACGCGGCTGTTGATTTACCACTTCCAAAAGGTCCCGTTATGCCTATAATATATCTTTGAGCTTTCAAAGATTTCATTTACTGTTAAGCTAATTTCTCCAAAATTTTCTTGTTGATGTCTTCGATTGACTCTTCTCCATTGAGCTCAGTAAGTAGACCTTTTTCTCTGTAAAAATCTAGAACTGGTTCTGTAAGTTCATGAAATAGCTCTATTCTTTTTCGGAGTGCCAAAAGTGTTTCATCTTCACGTTCATCCTCACGATATGAAAGTCGCCATAATGCTTCACGATCAGACACATTAAGATAAATTACATGATCAATTTTTTCTTTAAATTCTTCAGCCTGTTTCACAGTCCTAGGAAATCCGTCGAGTATATATCCCTGTTTATACTCATCACGTCCTAAATAATCATCAACTATTTCAAGCGTCTTATCATCGGGTATTAGAACACCTGCATTTAGGGTTTCTTTTACGTATCTGCCAAAAGGTGTTTTTTCTTTTGCGATCTCTCGAAATATATGTCCTGTAGAAAGATAAGGAACGGATAATTTTTCAGACAATAGGTTGCCCTGAGTGGATTTACCTGAACCTTGAATACCTATTAGAATAATTTTCATAATTATCGAAGAAATTTGTCATAACTGCGATTTACAAGCTGAACCTCAAGATTCTTTACTGTTTCGATAACTACTGCAACTATAATAAGAATACTCGTTCCCCCTATAACTAGATTTTGAATTCCTGTATACGCCTGCAATATATTTGGCAATACTGCAACTACTCCTAAAAATACTGCTCCAAATAATGTTAATCTCGTAATAATAAAATTAAGATATTTTTCTGTCTGCTTTCCAGGGCGTATTCCAGGAATAAATCCGCCTCCCTGCTGTATATTTTCAGCTATATCTTTAGGATTAAAGATGATTGCAGTATAAAAATATGTAAATCCAAATATGAGCGCAAAGTAAACTATATTGTAATAAAGACTTGCAACGCTAAAATTTGCAATTAGCCAAGTTCCAATTCCAGCAAGGGTTTCATTATTTGATGCAACAAAATAGTTTGCCATAAGGGAGGGCAACAGCACTAAAGATATTGCAAAAATGATAGGAATAACTCCTGCAGAATTTAATTTAAGCGGTAAATGCGTAGACTGAGCTGCTTGAGAATTTGCCCCTCGTACTCTTTTTGCATACATAATCGGAACTTTCCTTATAGACTCATTCACAAATACAACAGCAGCAATTACTGCCACTCCGAGAAGAATCATAAGACTTATATTTATCGCCTGCTCTGCAGTAAGAGTCGTTAGTATCTGAAAAGCTGCAACTGGAAGCTGACCAACTATTCCAGCGAATATAATAAGTGATATTCCATTTCCAATGTTCTGTTCAGAAATTATCTCTCCTATCCACATAATAAGCATTGTTCCAGCTACCATTGTTGCTATAAATGCTACAAGATCAATCGGCGCTAGATTACCTATAAGCCCTTGGCTTCTTAAGAGTGTATACATTCCAATTGACTGCAAAATACCCAGAGGCACTGTTGCATATCTCGTATACTGAGCGATTTTCTTTTTTCCATATTCTCCTTCTTTTTGAAGTTCCTCAAGCTTAGGATAAATTTTAGATGACAATTGCATGACAATAGAAGCATAAATATAAGGACCTATTCCTACAGCAAGAATCGAGAAGTTGGAAAGAGTTCCGCCTGAAAAGATATCCAAAAGGCCTAAGAATTGGTTTTGATCAAAAAGAGACCTAAGCTGATTTAAATTTACTCCAGCAACTGGGATGTGGGCTAAAAATCTAAAAACTAAAAAGAGTGCTAAAACTATAAGAATTTTCTTTCGAAGTTCGGGGTCATTAAATATCTTTTTTAATACGTTGAGTGTTTTCCCCATGATATTTTTAGGCGACAGTTCCGCCTGCTGATTCTATTTTTTCTTTTGCAGTTTTAGAAACAGGAAGCTTTACAGTAAGAGATTTTGATAAATCTCCTTTTCCTAAAATTTTTACATTTGATGTTTTTTTCATATTATCTTTGGAGATAATATTGTACTTAAGAAGTGTCGCTGCATCAACTACAGTTTTTGCTGGTAGAACCTCAAGTGACTCAACATTTACCCCATACAAGTCTTTTTTAAGAGAATAATTTCTTCCTTTCCCACGAAGTAAAGGAAGTCTTTTAATTAAAGGAAGTGCTCCTCCTTCAAATGAAAGTGCAATTTTAGTTCTAGCTTTTTGGCCTTTCATACCTCGTCCAGCTGTCTTTCCTCGATTAGAACCAGCGCCCTGACCAAGTCTTCTCTTTGGTTTTTCTGTAATACTTTTTAAATTATCTAGTTTTTGCATATTAGTTTTTTCTTAATTTCTCAAGTGCTGCAAATGTCGCATGAACATTGCTTGCTTTATTATTTGTTCCGAGTATCTTTGATGATATATTCCTAATTCCAGCAGCCTCAACTACACTTCTAACCGCTCCCCCTGCAATAAGTCCTGAGCCCTGAGGTGCAGGCTTAAGCATAATTTTTGAAGCCCCCAATTTAAGACTGATATCATGAGGGATAGTGTCATTTACAATCGGCACATCTATAAAATGCTTTTTAGCGTAAGATACTGCTTTCTGAATTGCAGATGCTATATCAGATGACTTACCCTGTCCCAGTCCTACTTTTCCTTTTTTATCTCCAACAACAACTAGGACTGAAAATCTCATGGTATTTCCACCTTTAGTTTTCTTAGATACTCTATTGATTTGAACTATCTTCTCCTCGTATTTATCTTTGTCTTGGTTATAGTCGTACATATTAGAAATTTAATCCTCCTTTTCTTGCTGCATCAGCAAAGGCTTTTATTCTACCATGATATCGGTATGAACCTTTATCAAAAACTACATCTTTGATTTTTTTACCTAATGCGAGTTTTGCAAAATCTTCTCCTAGTTTTTCTGCAGCTTCAGTCTTCTTCACATTCTCATACTGCTTTGAACTTGCAGTAAGCATAACTTTTGATCCATCTTTTTCAATTATTTGAGCATAAAGATACTTATTTGAACGAAAAACACTTAGCCTAGGTCTAAGACTTCCAGATATATTGTATCTTGTTCTTATTGCTCTTTTTTTTCTTGCTTGTATTAATTTTTCCATATTATTTTTATGCTGACTTTGCAGCTTTTCCTGCTTTACGTCTTATCTTTTCTCCTACATATTTTATACCCTTACCCTTATAAGGCTCCGGCTTTCTAACAGCTCTTATTTTACTCGCTATATCTCCAACTAACTGCTTATTTATTCCACTTACTACGATTATTCCCTCTTCTACCTGAAGAGTAATTCCTTCCGGCGGATCAATTTTTACAGGATGAGAAAATCCAACATTTAGAACTAAAGATCTTCCGTCAATTCTAGACCTATATCCTACTCCAACCATCTCAAGTCTCTTGTCAAATCCCTTAGTTACCCCTGTTACCATATTTGCGACTAAAGATCGTGTGAGTCCATAAAACTTCTTAAGGTTCTTGTCTTCTTTTTTCATAATAACAGTTGCAACGCCATCCTTAAGCTCTAGACCTATTCCTTTTGGCAAAGTCCATTCTAAAGTTCCTTTTGGACCTTTTACACTAATTTCCCTCTCATCGATTATGAGTTCGACGTTTGATTCAATATTTATTGGTTGTTTTCCTATATGTGACATATTAACTTATTGTACAAATCAACTCTCCACCTATATTCTTTTTTGATGCTTCTTTTGCTGTCATAATTCCCTGATTTGTAGACAATATATTTGTCTTAAATCGATTTATGCTTTTTTTAACTTCATCCTTTTTAGAATATCTATGAATCGAAGGCTTAGAAATAATCTTTACTTCATTCATTGATGGCGTATGGCTATGATACAAAAGAACTACTTCAATATTTGATTTTACGCCGTCTTTTGTTACCTTAACGCTTTTTACATAACCTTCTTTGACTAAAATATTACCTATAGCCTCAATTACCTTTGAATTAGGAAAGACTATGGTCTTTTTTCGAGCCATATATGCGTTTTTTATTTGTGTTAAAAATGATGCTATTGGATAATTCATAAATTTAAATTCTAAATTCTAATATCGAAATTCTAAACAATCTGTAATTTCCCAAATTTAAAATCTCAAACTTGTTTTTTGTTTTGTTATTTTTGTTTTTCATATTTGTTTCGTATTTCGTGCTTAGTGCTTCGAATTTCTAGCTTTTCAAAGCTGAACTACCAGCTAGATTTTTTTACTCCTGGAAATTCACCTTTTAATGCTCTTTCTCTAAAACAGATTCTACACATACCAAAAAGCCTCATATAAGCTCTTGATCTACCGCATAGCGAACAAAGATTTACATTTCTTGTTTTAAATTTTTGTTCTTTACTTAATTTTACAACTGTCGATTTTTTAGCCATATTAATTTTTTACTACTTTTTCTTTATTAACTTTTTTAAAAGGCATTCCAAATGCTTTCAGAAGAGCTTCTCCTTCTGCATTATTCTTTGCACTAGTAACGATCGTTACCTGCAAAGATCTTACAGCTTCGGTCTGACCTGGATCAATTTCTGGAAAAACTATCTGTTCTGAAAACCCGACGCTTATATTACCTCTTCCATCAAATGCTTTCAAGTCTATTCCTGAAAAATCCTTCACTCTAGGAAAAACAACTGCAATAAGTTTTTCTAAAAAGTCATACATTCTTTTTCCTCTTAAAGTTACAGAAAGACCTATTTTATCACCTTCACGCAGTTTAAAGGTAGCAATTGAAGTCTTCGCTGCAGAAATCTTTGGTTTTTGTCCAGAAATTATCGTAAGCTCTTCGAGAGCTCTCTCAAGACTCTTTTTATCCTGAAGAAAAGATCTCATACTAGTATTTATCATTATTTTTTCCACTTTAGGCACAGCCATTACTGACTTATAACCTAATTTATTCTTTAGGTCTTCTCTTATTTTTGTTTCAAATTCTTTTTTAAAGTTGCTCAT
>Ga0172380_10005461_pt1 | contig 15412 bp, 12 predicted proteins | sample Leawe162metaG_FD_119747 | JGI IMG/M metagenome (GOLD analysis project Ga0172380, IMG submission 119747) | Leachate microbial communities from a municipal landfill in Southern Ontario, Canada - Leachate well 162 metaG | ecosystem: Engineered > Solid waste > Landfill > Unclassified | place...
ACCACTATATCAGCGTTATCAAACCGAGGATATCTGATTTCTTCCTTTCCAATTGTAATATATGCGGTAGAAGGTGTGCCCCGCTGCTCGACTCCAAATGCGGGGATATAGGCAACATCAAAACCTTGATTCTTAGCCGCATCTACTATGATCTTGGCAATAGTTTGGATGCCTTGACCGCCTTCACCAGCCAGAAATAGTGTAGTCGACTTCATTTGGCCTCCTTCTCAGTAGACTTTAATTCACCGATAGGAAAGAATTCTTCCATATCCTTAAGTCTTTCAAAACTAGCTTTGGCATTTGTTTTCCAATTTGTCGGACAGATCGAAAGTATTTCCACGAAAGAAAAAGAGTTATTCTTGACTTGATTATCGATTGCATGCTTGATCAACGATTTCATTTGGACCGGATTTGAAATAGATGCTCGAGCGATATATGCTTTCTTACTTGCAATTTGCGCAATAAGCTCGGGGCCACGGAATCCTGGGCCAAATTTTGCAGATTTACCGCTTGGAGCAGTTGAAGTTACGACTCCCACTTCAGTAGTTGGAGAAGTTTGACCACCAGTCATCGCATAATTCTCGTTGTTAACCAAAATAATAGTGATCGGATTGTTCCTGTAGGCAGCGTGAATCAATGCTTGAAGACCGATAGCATAGCCACCGCCATCGCCCATATACGCAAGTGCGATTCGACTTGGACGAGCCATTTTATAGCCGACCATTACAGAAGTCGTTCGCCCGTGGTGAGTCTGTGCAGTATCAATATCATAGAAATTCCAGGCTAGAAGTGAGCATCCGATATCTATGCCCAAGGTAGTATTCCGAGCGATCCCCATCTCATCGATCAGGTAGCCGAGCTGCTTCAAGACATTCCCGTGGCCGCAACCAGGACAAAAAAGGTGGGGCTTGGTGCTCTTTTTCCAGCACTTTGGCATAATCCTATCCATTGTGCCTCCTAATAGCGCTAATTATCTCAGATGGTGTGAATCCTTGCGCAGGCTTTGAAATTTCTATGAACTGAGCCTTCAGTCCAGCCATCTCGTATTTAACAATTCTCGATAACTGATTTAGAGAAGATTCGACAATAAATATTTTTTTGACTGATTTAACTGCATGCAAAAGTTTGGCCCGGTCAAAAGGATTCAAGGTAATCGGCCGGAATAAGCCAATCTTTGCGCCTTCTTTTCTCATGGTTTTGATAGCATCCTTTACAGCACTTGCGACGAGACCATGAGCGATCACCAAAGTCTTAGCACCGGTAGTCTCGAAGGATTCCGATCGGACAATTTCTGGCCGAAATTTCTCCCACTCCATGTGAGATTCGTCCAGAACTTTTGCGAAGGATTCCTCAGAACTATAACAATTTCTTAAGTTCACAGGCTCCAGTTTCTCCGCTAATATTGGCATGCTTTTGATCTTTTCCTCATGCTGATCGATCTCTATCACATTTTTCATCTTTCCAAGATAACCATCCCCCAAAAGGATTGTCGGAAAACGGTATTTCCAAGCCGACTCAAAGGCAAGCTTTGTCAACGTATACATTTCTGATACAGTCGAAGCAGAGTAAACAATCCTGTGGCCATCTCCGTTTCCACCAAATGCGGCGAGCGTTACCTCTTGTTGGGAAAAGTTAACCGTGCCGGTCGAAGGGCCGCCACGCTGCATGATAATTCCCACGAAAGGCAAGCGCATATTTTCTGCCATACTGATCGGATCCTGGAGAAGTACATGCCCAGGACCGGCCGAAGCAGTAAAGCTTTTCACTCCGCCAAGGACACTGCCCAGGACCCCAAACCCAGCAGCAATTTCGTCTTCAGTTTGCAAATAGGAGAGCTCACTATTTTCCTCAGCCTTACGGATATATCCCTCTAGTATTTCAGTCGCTGGGGTTATGGGATAGCCAAACATTATAGTGGCGCCAGCATCAATAGTACCCAGCACTGCGGCCTCATTTCCGGAAATCAAAAATTGTTTCTTCATTTTTTCTTCTCCAAATCGTCATTTGTAATGATGCGAACATCAACCATATGAAAATCATTCTTATCGGCGATTATCGGATTGAAATCTATCTCAGAAATATTCTGATAATCGCCAGCGAAATTTGCGGCTCGGACAATGATCTCTGCTAATTTATCTAGATCATATTTTTTTTGATTACGTGCGCCGTTTAGAATTTGACCGATCTTAGTTTCTAAAATCATATCCATCGCCATATCTCTACTTATCGGTGCAATACGATAGCTAAAATCCTTGTAAATCTCCGAGTATATCCCTCCGGTACCAAAGAGAATTGTCATTCCGATGCCTAGCTCTTTCTTAATGCCAAGCAAGATCTCAAATTTTTTATCAATCATTGGACCGACTATTGCCGGCGCGCCTACCTTCATAAACGCTTTTTGGAGATGAAAAGTATCTTCAATATTTAAAATCACTTTCCCCTGATCTGATTTATGGCTATTTTGATCAGCGGTTTTCAAGACGACAGGAAATCCTATTTTATCAGCCTCCTCCTTGATCCTATCAAAATTGCTTCCTTCGAAGTATTTAACAACTGGCAGACCATAATCAAGAAGAATCCTATCTCGATTCTGAAGGGGAAAATGATTGCGCCTAGAATCCTTCTGTGAGACAAGAGTTTGCTTACCTAGCGAGAATCTTGATAACATAAGAAACCCGAGAGCAGCTTCCTCGGGATAAGAGAAGCAAGGCATGTGAGCATCTTCTATAATATCTCTTGCTTTGGTCAGGATTTGTCCGCCAACAAATGAGGAAATTATTGGCTTATCAGACTTAATCCGAGCAATCACCGCTGCTGTCTCATTAATTTTGGTGGCTGATTGTGGAGTCAAAATAACCAATATTCCATCAGTTTCCTTATCATTAGCGATAATCTCTAATGCTTTTTCATATTCAAGTTCAGTGGCATCACCTAATATGTCGACAGGATTTGTCAGATTTGCTTCAGGCCGAAGATGTCGTCTGAGCTGAGCAATCGTTTTTTCTGATAATTCCTTCAGTTCTAAGCCTAGGTCATGAAGATGGTCTGCTGCAGCAATGCCGGGACCGCCAGCATTAGTCACTATAGTAATATTTGACCCAGATATCTTTTGGTAAGCAGCGAAAACTCTGGAATAGAGAAGAAGATCCTCAAGGGTGTCGGCGATGATGACACCGGCCTGGGTCAAGTAAGCTTTTACTGAAGTATACGAGCTAACGATGGAGCCGGTATGAGATAGCGCAGCCCGAGCGCCGAAAGAACTCTTTCCGCCGAAAAGGATTATCGTTGGCTTCTTCTTGGCAAATTTGATAAATGTATCAGATAAATGCTGATCGACTTCAAGATTCTCAATATAGGCGGCTACAACCTCTGTATCTTTATCGTTATACAAATATTCGAAAAGGTCAGATTCTCTGATCAATGCCTTATTACCAATAGAAAATATTTTAGAGAAACCAATCGGAGAATTCTTCGACCAATCAATAATAGAAGTTATAATAGCACCTGATTGAGAAATGAGAGAAATGTGACCTTCTTTTGGCAAATCTTTGGCAAAAGTTGCGTTAAATTTGAGGCTTGTGTTGATTACTCCTAAGCAATTTGGCCCGAGCAATGCAATGTTGTTTTTCTTACAAATACTCGCGATGTCATCTTGGGCTGCCTTACCCTCTTCTCCGACTTCTGCAAAGCCGGCTGAAATAATGACAATCGAATCAACTCGAGCCTTAGCACAATCCAAAACAGCATCTTTTACAAATTTAGCAGGTATGGCGATGACAGCTAAATCAATATGTTCTTTGATATCTAGAATAGATTTGAATGTTTTAAGCTCCAAGATCGATTCTTCGCTTAAGTTGACAGGATAAACATGACCGCAAAAACCACCGCTTTTGATATTTGAAAGTATTTGGTAGCCAATTTTATTAGGATTTGATGATGCTCCAATCAGGGCAATACTTCTTGGTGCAATCATTTTTGATATATTCATTGATCTCCTACTATTCTGAAATGGTTCATTATATTCTTATTCACTTCACAGAGATTATTTTTCGAAGAAGCGATCTCTAAAAGGAGTGAATTTACTTTTGACTTGGAAAGGTTTTTGACATCCTCAATCATGATGAATGGAAGTGCTGACGATGTAGGAATTATTGGATAACCGAATTGAGCCATCTGCGATGAATGAGAAATATTTTCAGCCATCCCAAAGGGGGAAGTAAGATAAAAATTGGCTTTATGTTTAACAATTTTTTCAAAGATGTCTCTAATTAGTAAGTTTACTAGGAGGCCGGCATTTGCGCAACCACTAAATCCGGACTTCTGGCAACCATCAAATAGATCAGTGAAGTGGATAATGAGAAAAGAGCAGTCGGACTGAAAAAAATCATCCAATTCAGCCCCAAAGTATTTTGAATATGAAGAATTATTCTGTTGATTATAATATCTCAGTTCGGACTTATCTTTCTGACCGAGCCAAAATCGCCTAAGGTGGCTTGCCTGATCTGGAAGAATAAGTCTGGTTAAGACCTCCAACTCGGCTAAATTCTCGGTCAATTTGGCTGGCTGATCACATATTGGTATTACATTCTGAATCCCGGTTTCCGTTAGCGAGCCGATCACAACATATCGTGGCCGCTTCTCACATGTCGATAGGTCAGAAATAAAGCCACTCAGAAAGGTATTATTGTGATTACTAAATAGTATAAGATCAAAATTTGAAATTATGCCAATTTTCCTGTCCTTCAAGATAAAATGGGGGAGTGAGAACAATGCACCTTTTTTAAAACTTTTGATGGCTTGTTCGGCAGAAATACAAAAAGTAGTCGAACGATCAAAATAACCTTTCAAGCTTTCCTTTGAACCAGCAAATGTACCAAGATAGCCCTCTCCAACTATTGAGGCGATAATACCTAACCCAAGAGACTCGATGGTATCCTCGACTACTTTCAAATGTGCAAGCAAGTCGTCTGTATCTACGAAAGAATTATCTATCACTAAATGTATGTAAAGAAAGAAAATCTGGTTGCGCTGAGAGACTTTGATAGTATCAATCAGGTGATTGAGACTCGACTGTAGATCATCCTTAGACAGGACAAATATGAGATGAACTGCCGAATTTTTCTCTCGAGTTTTGTTTAATATGTTGAGAAGTTGATCATCATGAAGCAAGCTAGGCACCAGCGATTCAGATTTGAGTGACCGACCAAAACTAATTTGCTGATATCCATCTAGAGCCTCAAAGATCTTAGCTTTATCGGTACTTTCGGTCTTGACCGGAGAGAGCAAACAGGAGTGTGGATATTTATTCCAGAGAATGTCCAAATTTTCAATGGAACCGAGAGAGACAGCATTATTTTGGCGAGAGGTTGAAATACCGAGGCCATCTACAACCAAAAGAACTAATTTTTTAGTTTTGTCCTTCATAATACTACTCCTTGATGATCAAAGATTTGTTCATGCCTGGCACTTCAGACCCAAGGCCCATAAAGTCGAGAATTGTCGGCGCAATATCTGAGAGCTTGCCATCCTGTCGAAACGGCAGCTTGATATTCTCATATTGGGCGTCGAAGATGATGAATGGCACTGGGTTTGATGTGTGTTCGGTGTCCGGTCCGCCAGTTTTCGGATTCACCATTTGTTCGGCGTTCCCATGATCCGCGCAGACAAATGCCCGGCCTCCCTTCTGACGAATGACTTCAAGAAGCCGTCCTAGACAATGGTCAACAAAGTCTACTGCTTTCATTGTGGCCTGAAGATCTCCAGTATGTCCAACCATATCAGGGTTGGCAAAATTAATCACAAAACAATCATAAATATCTTTGTTAATGACTGATATTATGGAATCAGTTAATTCTAGCGCACTCATTTCTGGAATTTTGGCATGACTTATGCCTTTCTTGGATGGGATCATAACCCAGTCCTCACCAGGACTCTTGGACTCGGAGCCGCCATCGAAGAAATATGTAACATGCGCATATTTTTCGCTCTCAGCAGTATGGTATTGCTTAAGACCATGAGCTGACCAGATCTGAGCTAGCCCATGATTGTGCAAGATTGGAGCAAAGGCTTGCTTGGCTAATGAGTTTTCGTTATACATGACAAATGAGACGAAATAGATATTGTTTAGAATTTTGCGTTCGGGATACCCTGGTATCGCATCGTTCAAAAAGGCATCTGTCAATTCCTTGGCTCTATCAGCACGAAAATTAAATAATATTACAGAATCATTATCTCTAACTGTGGCTATAGGTTGAGTCTTGTTTACAATTATACTTGGCTCAATAAATTCATCTGTAATATTTTGTGAATACGATGAGGCGAAGACAGAGCCCGGAGTCTCAAATTTCTGACCGATACCCTCTGTCAATAATTCATAAGACTTCTTAATACGCCCCCAATTATTATCACGATCCATAGCAAAAGAACGACCAATTATTGATCCTATTCTGTTTTGACCAAATCCAAATTCGGCAACTTTGCTCTGAACTTCCGCTAACATTTCGATTCCAGACATCACATCAGAGTCCCTGCCGTCTGCAAAAAAATGAATCATAAAATTACTGAAATCCTGATCGCGTAAAACCTTAAGTAGTGCATATAGATGGTTGATCTGGCTGTGAGTCCCGGTTTTCGAGAGCAAACCCATCACGTGTATAGCAGAGCCATTCTTTCTGGCATGATCGATTGCTCCAAGGATAGTACCGTTTGTAAAAAAAGATCCATCGTTAATATGAGAATCGATTAGTCCCTGATCCTGTAGTATGATCTGGCCAGCACCGATATTGAGGTGTCCAGCCTCGGAATTACCTGGAGCGCCCTCTGTTAGACCGACAGCAGGACCAGAAGCAAGTAATGTCGTTGATGGATACTTATTTACAAGATCATTGAAGACTGGTGTCGCGGCAGCGGCGACGGCATTTCCACCCCATACTGGAGCAATTCCCCAACCGTCGAGCACAATCAAAGCATTCACTTTAAGTGATTTTTTATTAAAGAAATTCAAACTCCCTCCAATTATAGTTATAAGAGCTTCGCCTTGATTTCGGAGATAATTTCGTTAACTCCCGGATTAACTTTATTAAGGATCGCCAGATAATAAGAAACAAAATCTCCAAGAAGAACAAAAGATAGAGTCTCAGACAATTGATCTTTTTGGTTCACAAATTTAATTCTTTCTAAAGTAATCTTATTCTTGCGCATGATATCTGAAGTGATATTCTCACGAAGCACAATCCTATCATGGTCAAAATTCGATTCAAGCATGATAACAAGACAGGCTCCCTCTGGCTTGATCATCCCTTCAATCACATTGTGGTGAAGCTCAGGGAGAGTACAAACAAACGCCCAGTTTTTTGCATTTTCATTAATTTGATTTTTGAAGCGAGAGGCGGCTCCGGCGAGAACTTTGGAACTAAATATTACGGGGATGCGGCCGTGGATTTTCTCGGCCAAAATTTTTGCAGGATTGGAAAAGAGAGAAACCTCTGGCAAATATTTCTTTTCCAATCCGGAGATCTGATCTAAGGCGTTTTCTATATCACTTTGCGAGAGACTAAGATAGCCTAGCTTTAAAAATATTGCCAGTAAAAAGATGAAAAGATACGGAAATGCAGCCCTTGGACAGCCAGAATACTCAAATAATAAAGTAGGGATCTTATATTTATCAGAAAGTACCTTAAGTTTACCACCGGTAGTAATCGTAATAATCTTTGCACCGCGATTTTGGGACTCTAGTAGGGCTGAAAGCGACTCTTCGGTATTGCCGGAATAAGAATTTATTATCACCAAAGTGTCACTGTTTGTCCATGCTGGGAGCGAGTAATCATGGATACTCTCCACTATTAAGTCTGGATGAGTACTTAAATATTCTTTGACGATATCAGCAGCAGCGCCAGAGGCACCCATCCCTACGAGGACAATTCTTTTTGCCTTGATATAATATGAAGGAATAGTAAATTTCGAAGCAGCCAAAAAGGCTGCTCGACAATCAGAAACGAAATTTCTAACATTATCAATCATTCCCTGCGGATCAACTTTTCTGAAATCAATTTTATCTAATTGTTCAAGATTTCCCATATTGCTCACCTTCTTTAAATTCTACTTCAATTATATTATGATTAAGCTTAGAACTCAAGGAAACAGATATGAAGATAATACAGCTTGGAAATGACAATTTACAAGAGACAGCCGAAACAGCTTCTTTGATTATAAAAAATGGCGGCATTGTAGCCGCGCCTTTTGACACGGTCTACGGCTTCATCGCAGATCCATACAACGAAAGCGCCGTAGCAAGATTAAACGAAATAAAAGGGCGAGGTGACACAAAAACGATCGGCTTGGCCACTTTTAGTATAGATAAAATCGAAGAAATCGCTGATATAGACAATGAGCAGACAGAATTTGTTAGGATGCGCACACCTGGCAAATTTACGTTTATATTGAAAGATAATAGAAATAACAAAATCTCAGATTTTTGCAAAAGAGGGGAGACGGTCGCTGTGAGAATCCCGGATAGTCTATTGATACTAAAAATTGCAGAAAATGCCGGCGCCTTCCTTGCACAAACATCAGCCAATAAGTCAGGACAGCAAAATTGTTATTCAATTGAAGAGATTACAAGCCAGTTTGGGGGTCTTGATCAATTTGACCTAGTGGTCGATGGGGGAGTATTGTCAGCGTCACCTCCTTCCGAGCTCTGGGACTTGACCGGCACAGTGCCCAAGAAGATTGAAAGAATCTAGGAAATTTGCTATTATCTCGACATGCCGATGTGGCGGAACTGGTATACGCGCACGACTCAAAATCGTGTTCTGTAAAGAATGTGGGTTCGATTCCCACCATCGGCACCAAAAAATGCTAGCACCTGTGCTATCATTTTTTTATTTAGCTCATAATTTTCTGACCCTGGGCAAATGACGCGCCTGCATCATCTTCATAGTACTTAATCTCAAATCCAGTTATTTCTTGCTGAGGATTCATAAGTTAAATAAACAGTCGCAGATTAAACCCAAACTAGAGAACCTCTTCTTACTTCGTCATCCTGAGGTTACGAAAAGCCTGTCTCGAATTTGCTTAGAGAATCATATCGAGAAGCTTCCGCTCGTAATAATACAAATACGCTGCGCTAGATTCTTCGCAAGCACACTCAGAATGACAATTTTATAAGTTTTCGGATTCGAGTGATTAAGCCCTGACTATCTATATTTTTTTGTTATCAATAGCTAGTTTATCTCCAAATCTGACTCTGCTATAATACTCTACAAATGGATAAGAATTTGAATATAACAGAAGAAGATTTAGTTAAGCTCTTTTCTGGCCTACACAAGAAGCGAAGCGACGTCATTTTGGGGCTTGCTTTATTCGTGAGCAAGACTTTTTTGTTGATCTTTGTGTTATTCGCCGGATATATCGTGATAAATTTTCCAGCAGTCAAAAACAAAATATCATTTTGGTACGAAAATGACATCAAAACAACACAAACCGCTTTTGTTGAAGAGCCAGATTCCAATCCGACCAATGCTGATCTTGTTCAAGCAGCGATCCTGTTGCCCGATCTCCCAAACAATACAATTAGAATACCCGTCTTAGATATAGAAGCACCGATCAACTGGAGAGTTCCCAATACCTCGACTGATGTCTCAAAGGGATTAGAAAATGGCGTGATCCAGATCGACGGCACCAGCCTTCCAGGAGAGCAGGGGAATGTCTATATTACCGGTCATTCATCTAACTATGTTTGGGCGAAAGGACAGTACAACTCCATCTTTGCAATTATCGACAAATTACTTCCCGGCGACATTATCTATCTTAAATACAATGATCAAGTCTATTCCTACAAAACCTTGGAGCAGAAAGTCGTGATGGCAAACGACCTTTCTATTTTGAGCCAGACCAACGATTCACGACTGACTTTAGTGACTTGCTGGCCTGTCGGAACATCATATAAACGTCTAGTTGTCATAGCCAACCAAGATTATCCGTCGTCAGACAAAAATGTTGCGCCGGCCAGTAAGCCCGCCTTCGACACTCTCCCGAGTGCTAGATAGAAGCTATTTTATCTTTGCTTGATAGAATTTATTTTGATCCTCAAAATATAGCTCGTCTCCACGGCCATTGATTGCAAAACGAGAGTTTTGATCCATGGAGAGTGTCACGAGCAAAGTATCGCTTTTGCCATCATCACTGATAATTCTTATCTCTCTGCCCTGACTGAAAATGATATGCCGAAAATCGGGATACCAAATTGCTCGTTTTATTGGAGTAGCAAATCGAGTAATTAAGCGCTCTCCACTCCATATCTCATAATTATTTGTGGTGATTGAATTTGATTTAGCGAGATCCTCCGACGGAGCAGAGATCATAGCAATTTTAGATTGATCCGATAACTCGGTAATGACAGGCTCTTTCAGAAATAAAACGATTTTATCTAAGATACTGACGGATTCAGCTTCGATTTTAACACTTTGGTCGAAGCTAGCATATTTATTTTTGTCTATTCTGACAGTGTAATTACCGGGGGAAAGATTCAAAGCCAGACCACCACCAGAACTATCAGTTACTTTTTGATTGACAGTGACAGTCGCGTCCTTAGGCTGAAATCCAAGCACCAATACCCCAGTTCTGACCAAAGAAAGATCTTTGAGATCAAAACGGAATCCTTGAGCATAATAAGAAATCGAAACCGCAACAATAGTAATGACAATAGCGAATGAAAACTGACCAAGAATGATCTTGGGAAGCTTCTTTGTCCGCTGATTATTGGAGACTTCACATTCTTTAATTTTCATAAAATAATTGCTAAATATTGAATCTTAGACTAATTTACCATAAAATAACTTCTGAAGCTAGAATTAATAAAGGAAAAGAATGGCTTATTTCATAATAAATAGCGGCAACGCCCTGAAGGGATCGATCAATATATCTGGCGCGAAGAACGCTGCACTCAAAATTTTACCTGCAGCCATACTGGCCAGCTCTTCTTCACGGGTATCAAATGTTCCAAAGATTATTGATATCGACAAGATGGTCGAGATTCTTCGAAGTATTGGAGCTGAGATAAGTTTCGTCGATGGTGTCGTAAATATAAATCCTGCCGGCGTCAAATCCAGTCATCCTGACGAAAGATTGATCAAGAAACTACGAGGATCGATCGTGCTAGTCGGGGCTCTTCTCTCCAAATTTGGAAATGCGGTTTTTAGTCAGCCAGGGGGTTGCCTCATTGGTGCGAGACCAATCGATGACCACCTTGATGTATTTCGACAGCTTGGTGTCTCAATCAAATATAATGACGGTAAATATTATTTCAAAGGAAAACCAAAATCAGGTGAAGTAGTGTTGAGCAAGATGAGTGTAACTGCCACAGAAAACGCAATCCTTGCCTCCGTTCTATCGAAGGGTATTACAAATATTCATGTTGCAGCCGCTGAACCAGAAATCGCTGATTTGGCAAATTATCTCAATAAGATGGGAGCAAAGATATCAGGAGCAGGTACGCACGACATAACCATTGACGGCGTAGAGTCCCTAAACGGTGTTCCGTACGAAATTATTCCGGATAGGATTGAAGCCGGGACATACTTAATCCTTGCAATAGTTACGAATTCTGAACTGACTATAGGCCCTGTCATCCCAGAGACACTTAGTCTTGTCACCAAGAAGCTCAAGGATGTCGGAGCCAGATTTCAAACTATCAAACGTGATAACAAGTTTTATTTTCAGACCGAAAAACACGGCAAATTAGTTGCCCGTGATATTGATACACGGACCTACCCGGGATTCCCGACTGATCTCCAATCATTTTATGCGGTTTTAATGACACAGGCAGACGGCCGTTCCAGGATATTTGAAACGATCTTTGAGGGTAGATTTTCTTCAATTGAAGAGCTCCAACTCCTCCAAGCAAAAACCTTGATTCTCAACCCTCATGAGTTCGTGGTGGACGGCCCGACGGCACTTAAAGGCGCAAAAATATCAAGCAAAGATATTCGCGGCGGAGCATCACTGGTTGCGGCTGCTCTCGCCTCCCAGGGCAAAACAATCATTGAAGATATTGAGTATATAGACCGTGGTTATGAGATGATGGATGAAAAATTAAAGGCAGTTGGCGCAAACATCAAGCGGGTCGCGATGATTGAAGAATAAAAATGATAAGAAAAATTGCAATCGACCTAGGTACAAACAATATAAGAGTCTATGTTCCCAGAAAAGGGATTATTATTGGCGAGCCTAGCGTTGTAGCACTTCAAGCAATTGATAATAAGATTATGGCTATTGGCGAAGAAGCCAAGAAAATGATCGGGCGAACACCTGAAAGTATTATTGCCGCATCCCCATTACGAGACGGGGTAATCGCAAATTTCCGAATTGCCGAAGCAATGCTAAGATACTTCATTAACAGAGTGGCTGGTACTATTCGGTTGTTCAAGCCTGATATTATGGTCTCGATACCAGCCGGAGTGACTTCGACAGAACGCAGAGCCGTAATAGACGCTTGTAATCAGGCAGGCGCAAAGCAAACTTTTTTGATAAAACAACCAGTCGCTGCTGCCCTGGGTGCGGGAATCCCCATCGCAACACCATCCGGAAGTATGATTATTGATATCGGTGGCGGTACAAGCGAAGTTGCTGTCATTTCACTCGGCGATGTTGTCGCCGCAACTTCTGTTCGAGTCGGTGGAAATAAATTCGACGCCGCGATCGCCAGCTATATCCGCAAAAAGCATAATTTGATAATCGGCGATCAAACAGCCGAAGAGATTAAGATCAGAATTGGATCCGCACAAACCCTGAAAAAAGAATTAAAAATGGAAGTCTCTGGCTCAAATACAATTACAGGTCTGCCTGAAAGCATTATTGTTTCATACGAAGAAACTGTTTCCGCAGTCAAAGCTCCACTTCTTGAGATAATCAATGCCGTAAAGGATGTACTGCAAAAAACGCCTCCAGAATTAGCTTCGGATGTGATGGATAAGGGAATCATATTAACCGGCGGCGGATCACAATTGAGAAGCCTTGATACACTTCTTACAAAAGTCACAGGCGTACCATGTGAGATCGCCAACAATCCAACAGAATGCGTAGTGAAAGGTTCCGGAATAGCAATCGAGAATCTTGAATCATTTAAAAGGTCAGTTCTTTGGGCAAAAAACTAATTTTAGTAGTAAGTTGTAAGTTGTAGCCAAGAATTTTAATAAACTCTACAACGTACTACTCTAACAACTTAATAATATGATCATCGGTATCGATGCCAACAAGGCCACAATCAAGAAACGAACTGGAGTTGAAAACTTTGTTTTCGAACTAGTTTCGAATTTACTGAAAATCGATCAGAAAAATCAGTATCTTCTTTTGGCTAGCAGCGATCTCCCTGCTGATATCGCACAACACTCAAATACAAGTCTCGCTCTATCAAAATATCGACGACCATGGAATAGTTTTTTTCTGCCTCTGCTACTTTTGAAAAATAAGCCGGACGTCTATCTCCAGCCGCTAGATAGTATCCCTGCTTTTGCTCCTGATAAATCAATCGCCGTTGTTCATGATCTTGCCTATAAATTCTTCGAAGACGCCTATTCGGAGAGTGAATCTAAGCGACAAAACAAGGTTTTGGCAAATGTGGTCAAGACGGCAAAAAAGATTATCTGTGTAAGCGAATCAACAAAGAAGGATCTACTTGATTTCTACCCCAATACAGAAAATAAAATTGAGGTAATTTATTTAGGCTATGATCCCGACAAGTTCCATGTAATCGATACTCCCAAAGATGTGCTAAAGCTAGGCTGCCCCTATATTCTCTATTCCGGTCGCTTAGAGGAGAGGAAAAATACATTACGACTAGTCCAAGCTTTTTATAAGCTCAAGAAAGAGAATTCTATTCCCCATAAATTAGTTTTGGCAGGTGCCCCAGGCCACAATTATGATCAAATTTTTAATGCTATCCGAAAAGAGCCCAATTTGATGAACGATATCGTTATGCCGGGTCATGTCTCTCATGATTCATTGCCAGATCTGATCGCACAAGCCGATATCTTCGTCTACCCATCACTTTATGAGGGTTTTGGACTTTCTCTTCTCGAAGCAATGGCTTGTGGAGCAGCAATTGTAACTGCCAAATCTTCATCTCTACCAGAAGTGGCTGGAGATGCCGCTGTCTATATAAATCCGCTCGATGTTTCTGATATCGCTGAAGGGATTAATTATCTAATAGAACACCCAGAAACAAAAAAACATTATCAGCATCTGGCAATAGAACGTGCCAAAATTTTTTCTTGGGAAAAAACAGCTAGCGAATTCTTAAAAGCACTGGAGAACTTATGAAACCAAAAGTAGCAATCGTCTGCGATTTTTTGACTAAATTCGGCGGCGCCCAGCAAGTTCTCTTAGCGATCGCTGAAATCTATCCTAATGCACCGATATATTGTCTCTTGTACGACGAGAAGGGGACGATGGGAAAATTTAAGAATCGAGAAATCAGGCCAAGTTCCATCCAGAAAAAACCGAAAATTTTAAGAAATCGCTTGAAATTTCTACTTCCAGTCTTTCCGAAGGCTGTTGAGGAATTCGATTTTAAAGACTATGACATCGTAATATCATCAAACGATTCATTCGCTCACGGTGTAATCACTAGGCCAGACACTTTCCATGCCTGCTACTGCCATACCCCGATGAGATATGCCTGGGATTGGCATCATGAATATCTGAAGGAGAGCGGAGCGGACAAGGGTCTAAAAGGATTAATAGCCCGGAGACTCATGCATGACATCCGTATTTGGGATCGAATCTCCGCCGAACGAGTCGACGGCTGGATCGCCAATTCCGAAAATGTTGCTGGGCGAATAAAGAAATACTACCGCAAAGATTCTTCGGTCATCTATCCACCAGTAGATATCTTGGGCATTAAGCCAAATAGGCAGCCAGCTGATGATTTTTACCTCATCGCTTCGCGACTTGAGCCGTACAAACGTATCGACCTGGCCATCCAAACTTTCAACCAGAACGGCAAGAATCTCATTGTTATTGGTGATGGATCTCAACTTAGTTTTCTAAAATCTATCGCTCAAGATAATATCAAATTTCTCGGTCCAAAGTATGGCGATGAACTTTATGATTATTTTGCAAAAGCCAAAGCGTTTATCTTTCCAGGCGAGGACGATTTTGGCATCACACCGGTCGAATCTATGGCAGCAGGACGACCAGTAATTGCGTTTGGCAAAGGTGGTACGCTTGAAACTATTATCTCTGGCAAAACTGGATTATTTTTTACCGAGCAGACAACAGATGCATTAAATAATGCTATCACCACGCTCGAAAAAAATTATGATTCATTTACCGTTGGAAACTGCAGCACCCAAGCAGAAAAATTCTCAAAAAAAATATTCCAGGATAAGATCAGAGACTTCATCGACCAAGGCTA
>Ga0172380_10005462_pt1 | contig 15408 bp, 11 predicted proteins | sample Leawe162metaG_FD_119747 | JGI IMG/M metagenome (GOLD analysis project Ga0172380, IMG submission 119747) | Leachate microbial communities from a municipal landfill in Southern Ontario, Canada - Leachate well 162 metaG | ecosystem: Engineered > Solid waste > Landfill > Unclassified | place...
AGACGCCATTACGGCAAATCACATCCAAGCTAATGTCCAGATAAGAACTCCTGATTTACTAATGGATGGTATTAGATTGAACTCCGGAGCAGCCGGGTTCGGTAAAGGGCTTGGTCCATATGGTGCATGGGATTCCAAATGGAGTACAGTAATTTACGCAGATGGAACTCTTTGTACCAATAAGATCAACGCATCAGGTGGTTCTATTACTTCACTTGCCGTGAACAACGCTACACTAAAGAACTGTGTTATTGAAGAGGATTGCGTTGTTAAAGGATTCTTATATGCGGATAGAATTATAGGTCTTCCTGCGGGAAAGTCTTTTGGCCTGAGTAAAGCGGGATGGGTAATGCTGGATGATTGGACTGATGCAGTTAATTACGATGTTCCGACTTACAACGGCCGATTCGATATCTACACTATGCCCCAGTTCAGAGGAACTGCCGTGGGCTACACCTACGGCCCTGCACCTAACGTAGGTGGTCACGTGTTCGTCAATCTTGGTGTTCGTGTCCTAGTGAACAAAGGCGATGGTAGAGGTCACGTTGAGCAGTACAGAGAAATGATCCAGATTGCTCATAACTGGGAAATAAATCATCCTCAGATATTCAGCTGGGCGGGCAATCGTGTTAATTGCGGTTCATGGGGAGCTAATGTTCAAGTCCAGTACTGCGCGGTCGCTCACAGCACAATTCAAAGCACAAATAACGTAGCGTATTGCTACGGAAAGAAATTCAGCGGTAACGGTGGAGACTTGTGGCTTGAAACTGCTAGTGTGCTTACTTACTCATGTGTTGATCTATAACTCAAATAACTACCCACTAAATTAGCCAATAAATACAAGGAGGCAGCAATGCCTCCTTTTCCATAATAAAAATAATAACAAGGAAAGAACAATGGCAGTTATCAAGAATGATGTTGCTCATGCGGATTTTGAATTACGCACGGGTGATGATTACCGTGTACGTGTTACGTACAGAGAACAAGTAGGCGACGATGATCCCGCGCCAGTGGATTTAACTCACGTTCAAATAAACGGCAAAGCACGAACGGCATACAACGTAGACGCGGACTCCTTCCCACTTCCTATAACCAAAGCGGATCAAACAAAAGAGAAAGGCGTGTTTTATATTCTATTATCCAAAGGACTTACTACTCAATTTCGTCCAGAGAACCGCCCACGTAAATTCATGTTTGATTTGGAATCAGTTGATGCCGACGGATGGACAACCACGTTCCTTGATGGAACTCTAGTGTTTATTCAAGACGTAACAAACTAATAGAACAAACAGAACCCAATAAGAACAATAATAAAGAGGTTACAATGATCAATAAGACGGTCTTAATTACTTTTGAACTCCTGAATGGAGCAGGCGCAGTAATTCGCGGCGTTGCTGCTGATGCAGTACTGCCACCTATGGGCACCATCAAGAACTTCCAAGACTTGGCTGATGTGCCTTTATACAATGGACACAAAGGTAAAGGCGTATTCATCAACCAGAAAGAAGATGGTGTTGAATACATTGACGTTCGTGCTGAAGTGCGAGCTCTAGATAAGAAATCAACTGACGCAGATACTAAACTTACTACAGACCTGAATACAGAAAAGACTACACGCGCGTCTGATGATGCTAAACTTCGCGCGGATTTGAACAAGCAAATCAACGACAGCAATACTCAAGATGCAACTCTGCAATCAAATATAGATTCTGAAGAAGCCGCTCGCAAAGCAGCCGATACTGGTATTCAAACCCAGCTGGATGCAGAAGTTAAAGCAAGAACAACTGATGTTGCGTCACTGAAAGCAGCAGATACCAACGAAGCAAATACCCGCAAAGCAGAAGACGACAAGCTCCGCAATACCATCACAGCCAACAAAACACAAGCCGACAAGGACATGGTTCAAGTACAAGGCCAAATTTCCGCGTTGACTACAACTAGCTCAAATAGTGATGTTGCTCTTCAAAAAAATATAGATGACTTGCAATCCAATGTGACTGCAATGGATGCAAAGCACACAAACACTAATACCGCGCAAGATACTAAGATTGCAAATATCGAAAAGAACTTTGCAACCAAGACTTACGTACAGGACGAGATCAAGAAGATTTCTATTACTGAAGTGTTTGTTGTTCAGGATAGGAAAGCTCTGCCGGATCCTAAATTGCACTTGGGTGACTTCTACTTTCTGACTGCAACAAATGAATGGGTAGTAAGTGATGGCTCTAAGTACGTAGATATTACTGGTGTTATTCCTGACTCCATTACTGCTGAATTTGAAAAGGTAAATGCTCGCATTTCAAATGAAATTACTACTCTTCTGCCTACTATCAAGCCAGCTTATGAATGGCTCAAACTTGGTGGGTACACTGGTACAGAACAAGAACTAATTGTGTCTTTGAATAACATCAAAGGTTTCAATCCTAATACTTGTCTGAAAACAACCGGTGGAACTATTACTGGTTATATTCTTCATGCACAGAACGTATACAACAACGATAACCAATTGGTGAACAAGAAATACGTTGATGATAAAGCTGCTGCCGAGCGTACCTTCACTAACACAATAGATGCCAAGAACCTGACTAAAGCAGGGGATACAATGACAGGCGCGTTAACTGCTGCTGTTATGAAGAACAGTATTGTTGTTAATGGTCAGGGTTCTGTTTCGTTCCAGGACGCATCAAACACGCGCTTCCATTTACTCTCAGAAGGTAATTACTTCAAGCTGAAACATGGTAATAACGGTGAAACAGAGGTTGTGTCATGTGGATCCAATGGCGATATTACCGCAGCCAATTTCATGCAAAGCACAGCACAGAGCTCTGCTGCGAACTCCAGCACCAGAAAAGATTACGTAGATGCTCAGATTAAAGTTGTTGATGATAAGAACTTCACCAACGTTAAGACTGCATTATCTGTGCACTTGAATACCCTAGGTGCAACAACAGCAGCAGGTGTTTATTTCCAGCCAGCAAACGCAAACGCTACCACAGCAAACGGCTACCCAATGGCCGAAGCAGGTACGCTTGTTTGTACTCAATCAGCGTATGGGTGCCAGCAAGAATACACTACGTTCAACACAGGCCGTAAGTTCGTGCGTGGCCTCTCCGCTACTTGGAACGGCACTGACGGCCCGTGGTACGCATGGAAGGAATACTACAGCACCAACAAGAAACCCACTGCATCTGAAGTAGGCGCATTGGCTCTCACTGGCGGTACAGTAACATGGAACCTTGAAGTAAAGGGTAACTTTACAATCAATGGTGAAGACCCAAGAGGTTCAGTAGGCCCCAAAGGTGATACTGGCGATCAGGGTATCCAAGGCCCTAAAGGAGACAAAGGCGACAAAGGCGCCACTGGAGATAAAGGTGCAACTGGTGCTCAGGGTGCTATTGGTCCTAAAGGCGACAAGGGTGATCAAGGCATACAAGGCCCTAAAGGCGACAAGGGAGATAAAGGATTACAGGGCGACAAAGGGGACAAAGGCGATACTGGAGCAGCTGGTACAAACGCAGATCCTTACACCATTGCAGTGCGTGATACTCGCAAAGAAATAAAGCTTCCTAATCAGTTCACAAATAAGACAGTAAACGCAAGTTTCACCAACCAAGGCAAACCTGGCCCTGCGGTGTGGTATTCCAGCTTGAACGTAAATGGATGGGATGCAGATTATAACTGTTGGGAACTAACTGCGGATTCATCTAGTACTGATTTTGATAATCGCTTGTTCTTCCGTGGTGGTCGTGGTGGCACTTGGAAAGAATACAATGAAATCTATCACACAGGTAAGCCAATTACCACTATAGGTGGTGCGTTCCGTTCAGATACAAACCAAGTAATGTCTATAGATGGAAATGCGTATTCATTCGTTACTTCTCCTTTAGATGCGCACTTGTGCCAGAACGCTTACTGGGATGGGAAGGCTTGGCTCAAAGATGATAACAGTAAGAGCAGCGGATATTTGGTATGCAAAGCAGATGGTGGCTTGCGTTATGTGACTACACAAGCGGGGCAAACACACGCAAATGCAGTTCAGAATATGGTATACCACAGTGGTAATAAACCTACTTGTTCAGAGATAGGTGCGTTCCAGGATGGTTCGAGTGTTATGAATACTAGAACGCTTCAGCTGGTAGGTAATAATAATGTTTGCTTTGAACAACATATTCCCGGTAAATGGGCGAATATGATGTGGACGGATCTTACTAACGGGAACCTTAATTTCTGTACTTCAAATGGTGCGTTTGGTGAGTCCGCAAGATACCTGACTTTAGATAGAAAGAACTCTAGAGTCTGGGCAAACATGGCGATTGTTTCAGACCAGAACGTAAGCGGTAACAACTTCTGGGCAGATGGCCCTCGCTGGGCAAGAGACTATGGTCACGGGTTCTCTCAGCAGTTCAACCAACCTGCTCCGTATAATGTAGATTTCGGCGGCGTATCAGGTGTTTCGGATTATTACCCTGGGTACTCAATGACCACAGTGGCAAATGGTTATGGTTATACCACTAAAGTCCAGTTTGGTACTTTGCGGCAAAGTAACGCAAACTGGGGTACAGGTATAATCAGCGTATTGTCAGGTGAAGGTAATTCTCCGATAGCGAACTATTACTTTGATATCAGCGGTAACTTCACAGCACCTGGGAACGTAACAGCGTATTCAGATGCAAGGTTGAAGAAAGATGTTACTCCAGTCGAGAACTGTTTGGACTCCGTAATGAAACTTCGCCCTGTTCATTACGTGATGAAGAATGACTTCAATGAGAAGAAACAAGTCGGTTTCATCGCGCAGGAAGTACAGAAAGTAATACCTGAAGTAATTCATACTCAACAAGACGAAGATCAAACATTGTCTATGGATTACTCCAGAGTAGTTGCTTACCTTGTGGGTGCTGTTCAGGAATTACAAGCTGAACTTGCAGTACTGAAGGGAGGTGAATAATGACATTACCAGCAAGTGGAGCAATCTCAATTGCTCAAGTTGCAACTGAATTAGGGATAGGGGCCGCTGGCCTCTCCCTTAATGACAGTCGTGTTCGTAATCTTTTCGGGAAGCCAAGCGGAATAATTCGAATGTCAGATGGTCATGGCAAGAGCAACATGGATAGAATGACTATAGGCCGTTATGATAACAGTGGTCGCTCGTATTTGGGTTATCAAGGCGCAAGCCCTACAGGTGCAAACTTTGGCGCGTACAGTGGAACACCTACTAGTTATGGTTCGGTTGTTTCTTTGATTATTCAGAGATGGTCTGCGTATGATAACAAGATTCTACTGCAAACCAATAATCTTCAGGTTCAACCTTGCAGTATAAACTTTCAACTTGCAGGGCAGTCATTTACATTCGCAGTAAAAACAAATGATTCATACGGAACGGCAATTCCTAACACTATGTCAGACCTGTTCCTTGCGAATGTAGGCGGTGTTTGTTTAGTGAAAATTAGTTAGGTCTATGATGTAGATCCACATCCCTCCTTTTTCATTTTAATTTTTATCTAGATGACCACTTGCAAGTGGTATTCAGGCGCTTCATTATGAGCAATAATAGACCCATTTCTGGGAGCGCGTGGAGCTAAGATGTTTAATTTATTGATGTTTTCTGTAGATTGGCAAAAATCAGGAACAGTTAGAGTATCGACGGAACGGGTCTTTGGATACACCGATGACCACATTACCAACCGCTTTATAGATAACATGGGGCGACCTGTCCTAGATGACCTCAAGGCCCTCCCCTGCCTCTTCTGCGTTGAAGGTAAAGATGATGAGTTGGCATACGCAGGGCGCATCGAAGAAGCCAGATTTGCCGGTAAGGAGATTGTGCTAAAGATTAGCCTTGATCCAGATGTGCCCCCAGTTACCAATCGCACGCTGTATGAAAATAGGGTTGAGTTAAACATGGTTACACCCATTGCTTTTACTCGAAACAACTGGGCTGTTAAGGATATTGATCTCTACAGATTCTTACTGAGAAATATTCGACCTATGCGTTCTCGCCCTTCTGTTTTTGAAATCCCAGAATATGAGAGCATTGATCAATATCTTGTATCGGCCATGATGCCATTTGATGCCAAGTTCAAAGGTGTGTACGCCAGTATAAAAGAAGCTGCTGAGAACGTGGGCCTGGACTGTAAACGAGCAGATGACATTTGGGAGCACTCTTCCATCATTCAAGATGTGGTATCTTTAATCGACCAGTCCAAAATTGTGATCTGTGATTGTTCGGGTAGAAACCCTAATGTGTTTTATGAAGCTGGTATTGCACACACATTAGGCCGTGAAGTAATTCTAATCACAAATAGCGAATACGATATTCCATTTGACATTCGGCATCACCGCCACATTCAGTACCTTAATAACTCTGAAGGATTGGCGACATTGACCAGCGCGCTGCAAAGTAGAATGCAGACGATTATCGACCGATGAAAGTGCACAGAAGAAAAGGGGAGCCTATGGGCTCCCTTTTTGTTTAGATTAAATTTTTTATTTAAATTTTTTAAAAAACTTTGCAAACGGCTGATAGTAGTCCTGCGCTGATTGAGCGCATCTAACCACAAGGACTAAACATATGAACGCCGCTGCCATCTCCATTGCTTTTCCAGATAGCTCTATTGATACCCACGGCTATACCGTCATTGACATGCATTCGTACCAACAAGAGAAAGAGTTACACTCCGATGATTCCAGTGACTCTAATGATACAGCGCAAGACCTTCGCGCAGAATATGTCAATTATAACGATATGGTTATAGTTGCGTCCGTAATGTTTCAGGATGGCCGAATTGAACTATTCGCGAGTAGCTGGATTTATAACGGTACAGGCTGGTACTACGATATGGAGAAAACAGAATGGGACTACAATATGTGCTACGACTATAGCATTCTTTCTCGTATCAACGCGCGTAAACATATCTAAGATATGATCTATAAAACAAAAAGGGAGCCTATGCTCCCTTTTCTTTTGACTTTAATTTATTCTACTTCTTCTGTTTCTTCTACAGGTTTAGGCTGTACGCGAAACTTCTCCACGAACTCTTTACGCTCTTTAGTCGTAAAGCCTGCCTCTTCCATGATGACCTTCAAATCATCATTTACCTTACCCGCCATCTTAACATCAAATACTTGATCTTTTACTTTAACTGTAATGACTTCAGAAGGTGCGCGTTGCTTGCGTTCTTTACGCTCTTTCTTCTCTTTAGTCTCCACAGCTGGTGTAGCCGTTAACTTCAGGCGGAACTCTTCACGCAGGTGCTCCGGCACATTTTCAAGAAGTTTCTCTACAGTCTGCTTGTACTCTGCCAGTTTCTTCTCTTCTTTGCTTTTCTCTTCCTTGAGCTCGTCAAGCACTTCATTAAACTTTTCAGTAATGTCTTTAAACGATTCATAGCCCACTTCAGCAGCAAACTTTTGAACTGTTGTCAGCTTACTAAAGAGTTTAATGATTTCAATGTTATCCATGGCCTTGCCCTTTTGTTTGTTTGTACATTCGCAGTATACAGTTTCACATGTTGGAATCTATCCTTTCGATAGTGTTCTTGGAACCTTTTCTGCTCTTTTTACTCCAGGTCAAAACGCCTTGATGTATGAGCTCTTGTTTTAGGTACACTTCAATCCCTGCGGTGCCTGTTGCTTTACAATCCAGCTTGATTTTCAACCCCATGATACAAAGTTGAGTATTGATTTTTCTTCTGAGTTCCATGTTGTCTGGGTTCAACGCATCCGCGCCTATCATTTGGATTGGATTAGGCACAATCCTGTTTTCCATGTTTGCGATCTTAATCTTTAACCGTTCAATGTCTTCTTGCAGCTGCAAGAACCGCTCCTTTGCCTTAGCGGATCCCGTTTGCACTAAATCAAGAAGGTTGTCTTGCTGTGTGCCGTACAGTTCAAGTCTTGCTTTAAGACCGTCTAGTGTGCGCATCTTGTTACGGTTAAGCTTGGTGATGTCAACATTAGGCAGCAACGGAAGAACATAGGCTTCAAGATCTTCATTAGGCACCAAGACACCTTTACACAGAATGCCCCCTAGCCTCCCACTACACCGCATCCCTATGGTTCTGACTTCCCCACTTTTGTTTCTTCTGATTTTCAAGTTGCTGATATATGAGTGCAAACAAGAGGCACATTGGCAACAACCTCCAAAAATACTTAGGAGCTGATTTACCTTCACAGCTTTTACTTTTCTATTTTCTCTGATTTCTTTTACTTTCATGTAGGTGGCTATGTCTACTACAACAGGATAGTAATTTTCAATTGGATCGCCATTTAATGGAGTATATGTCCCATAAACATAAGGGGAGCTCAAAATGGTCATAATCCTTCCTGAATTCCACTTATATTCTCCGTTTTTTATTCCTTTCTTTGCAATTTTCGGAGTCGGATACTCAATGTTGTTTTCTGTAAGGTATCTGGCTATAGGTCTAATGGTCATTCCAGAAATGTACAAGTCATAGATTAGCTTGACTGATTCAGCGTGTTTGTTCAGCTGGAATTTACCATTAATGTTATCTACCCAAGCTGGAATATTAGCGCCTATAATTTTGTTTTGGTCTCGGGCTTCGCCCAATTTACGCTGAATGGCGTCTATAGCGCGTTTGCTTTTAATGAGGGATTCGTTATAGGCACGCTCCATTATAGCGATTGCCATGTGGAGTAAATGCGTGTCTTTAGTGTTGTAGATTATACCTGTACTGATCTCATGTATTTCTACGCCAGCTTGAACAATATCAATGAAACGACTTAAAGCAGTGTAAGCATGTTCTCTACCTAGGCGGTCAAGGGACTCGACCACCAGCGCAGAAGGAACGGGGATCAAGTTGTTTTTGATGGCATCTAAGAATGCACCTAAGTTCCCATCTACATGCTTGCTATGAAAGGCAGATGCAACATCAGCTTGTATATCGACCACCAGCAGATTCTTGGATGTGCAATACGCTTTTGCATTTTCTAACTGTCTGTCTAAACCTACGCCTTGTGTTTGCTTTGTGCTTGATATTCGACTGTAAATGTAAGCCGGTAACTGCTGCATTTGAACCCCATTTGTTAGCCTGTGGCCGCGATGTGCCATTAAATGCACTGTAACGCTGTATACGGCGTTTGCTGCACTTGCCTATGCCAGCACATGGCCGTTGGCCTTGGCGTTGTTATGCGCGTATCTGTGCGCCCTCTTGCGTAGCGGCTTACTGGACTGTACCGTGTATTTGCGTACTGCTTAGCTCCCCCAACAGGCTGTCACGCACCTCCGAGAGGCGCAGTTCGGTCTGATTGAGGGTCTGCTGCAGGGACTGGCACCCCTGCCACACCACCTCCCCCGCCTCGGTCAGGTTGAGGCGACGGGTGGAACGGTGCAGCAGGGTGAGGCCGAGCAGACTCTCCAGCTGGCTGATATGCTGACTGACGGCGGAGGGGGTCATGCCAAGGGCCTTGGCGGCGCCCGTCATGCTGCCCGCCTCCACCACGGCGGCGAAGATGGCGTAACGTCTGAGCTGTTCCATTATTAAATCCAGCTTACAAGTGAATCAATTTTATAGCCGATTATTAAATCACATTCGGCGGCGTAGGATAGCCTCATTCCAACAGTGAAGGAGAATTCCCCATGAAAATTGCCCTGATCGGTGCCAGCGGTTTTGTCGGTACAGCCATCCTCAACGAAGCCGTCAGTCGCGGCCATCACGTCACCGCCATCGTCCGTGACACAAGCAAGGTGGCCGCCCACCCGCAGGTCACTGCCGTCGCCGTGGATGCCCAGCACCCACAGGCGCTGGCCGAGGTGCTCAAGGGGCACGACCGGGTGATCAGCGCCTACAACCCGGGCTGGACAGCACCGGACATCTACGACCAGTACCTCAAAGGGGCCAAAGCCATAGTCGCGGCGGCCGTGACCGCCCACAGCTGGTTGCTGGTGGTCGGTGGTGCCGGCAGTCTGGAAATCGCCCCCGGCGTACAGCTGGTGGATACCCCGGACTTCCCGGCCGAGTGGAAGCAGGGCGCCCTGGCGGCCCGCGACGGCCTCACCGCCCTGCGCCGTGAAACCACCCTCGACTGGCGTTTCGTCTCCCCGCCCGTGTTCCTCGAACCCGGCGACAAGCGCGGCGGCTATCACCTCGGTGGCGATCAGGTGCTGTTCAGCGGTGACAAGCCTGCCGGGATCACGGTCGGCGATCTGGCCGATGGCGTGCTGAACGAGGTGGAAAAACCGGCTCACCTGCGCCAGCGCTTTACCCTGGGCTACTGAGTGGGCAACTGAGCACGCTCACCGATCAGGCCTCTGCCTGATCCCCGCCCAACGCGCACAACAGGAAGGGAGGCCTCAGCCTCCCTTCTTATTTCTCGTCTCCGATAGCCAGGCCCACTCCCGCCAGTGAACGTTCGTGCCAGCCAGCCGCTTGTTTTCGCACTAACCGGGTGCCCGCTGCCCCCATGGGACAGCCGGTACACGACCCCGTGAGCCGCTCAATAAACACCCAGCCAAATGGGTATCGAATTCTATTTCGATTTTTGTATATAACTAAGAATAATTTGTTGTTTCCGTCTTATAACGCCGAACAGTAGCATCACCCTCAATCCAAATGGCGCCATCTTTACCGATCGGCCCGGTGGCTCACCACCGATCGGCGCGCTGTCGTTTTTGCACTGAGTGGCCGGGAAACGTCCCGGCGCTCAGAAAATGAGGAGGTGCACATGGAACATTCACCACTGCCGATCATCGATCTCGCCGCGCTCGAAGGCGCCCCTGACACTCGCCGCCAGATGCTGGCCAAGCTTGGCCGGGCGGCCCGCGACATCGGCTTTTTCTATCTGACAGGCCATGGCCTGAGCGAGGCGCAGCAGCAAGAGACCCTGGCGCTGGCGGCCCGCTTCTTCGCCCTGCCACAGCAGGAAAAACGCGCGGTGCAGATGGTGCACTCCCCCCATTTTCGCGGTTACAACCAGGTGGGTGCCGAGCTCACCCGCCAGCAGCCGGACAGGCGCGAGCAGTTCGACATCATGAATGAGGCGCCTGCGCTGGCAGAGGACGAGATCCATACCCCCTGGCAGCGGCTGATAGGCCCCAACCAGTGGCCCGCCGCCCTGCCCGAGATGAAAACGCAGCTGCTGGCCTGGCAGGAACGCCTGAGTGACATCACCCTCACCCTGCTCGCCGCCTTCGCCGAGGTGCTGGCGCAGCCGCAGGGAGTGTTCGATGCCAGCATCCAGGGCGCCCCCTATCAGCACATGAAGCTCATCCACTACCCGGGCCGGGAAGCGGGCAGCAGCAGCCAGGGAGTGGGCGCCCACAAGGATCCCGGCTACCTGACCCTGGTGATGCAAGACGATCACTCCGGACTCGAAGTGGAGACGGCGGCAGGCTGGATCCCGGCACCGCCCCTGCCGGGGGCCCTGGTGGTCAATATCGGCGAACTGCTGGAGCTGGCTTCCAACGGCTATCTCAAGGCCACCCTGCACCGGGTGGTGAGCCCGCCGCCCGGGATCTCGCGCCTCTCCTGCGCCTTCTTTATGGCGGCGAGACTCGATGCTAACGTGCCTTTGTTGCAGCTCTCCCCCGAGCTGGCGGCGCAGGCACAAGGGCCCGAGAGCGACCCGACCAACCCGCTCTTCTATCAGGTGGGTGAAAACGTGCTGAAAGGGAGGCTGCGCTCCCACCCGGACGTGGCGGCGCGCCACTATACCGCCGCCCCGGCGTCGGCCGATCAGCAGACAACAAGCGGGCAGACGACAAACAGCGAGCGGCGCGAACCGCAGCCAGCTTGACTCTGCCATACCTATTAGACGGGGGACGCCGCGGCGTCCCGCCACCCGGATGACACAAGCAGTTAAGCCACAGCCTGGCAATGACGGAGTAATAGAATGAAATTCAAAACCATGAGCGTGCACAGCGGCCAACGGATCGATCCCCAGACCGGCGCCCTCACCACCCCCCTCTACCAGAGCAGCACCTTCAGCTACTTCAATGCCCAGGCGGGCAAGGAGCGTTTCGCGGGTCAGGCCCCCGGCTTCATCTACAGCCGCTTTGGCAACCCCACCACAGCCGAGCTGGAACAAAAACTGGCAGCCCTTGAGGGTGCCGACGAGGCACTGGTGGTGGCGAGCGGCATGGCGGCAGTGAGCGCCATCATGTATGCCCTGGCCGACAGCGGCGACGAGGTGGCCTACATAGGCCCGCTCTACGGCGGCACAGATGCGTTTCTCAAGCAGACCTTCAGCCGCGCCGGCATCAAGGTGACCGCCTACGAGAGCGATCAGGATCTGCTGGCCAACATTCGTCCCGCCACCAAGGTGGTACTGTTCGAAACCCTGACCAACCCCACCCTCAAGGTGGTGGATCCGCGCATCGTGGTGCAGGCGGCCCGCAAGGTGGGCGCCATCAGCGTGTGTGACAACACCTTCCTCACCCCCTATCTGCTGCGCCCGCTCGAGCTTGGCATCGACATAGTGATGCACAGCGGCACCAAGTACCTGGGCGGCCACGGCGACATCATAGCCGGTGTGGTGGCGGGCTCTCACGCGCTGATGAAATCAGTGCGCACCGTGGCCCTCAAGCACATAGGTTCCCCCATAGGCCCGCAGGAGGCCTACCTGCTGCAACGGGGGGTCAAGACCCTGCCGCTGCGCATGGATGCCCACCTGCACAACGCCCAGAAGGTGGCCGAGTTCCTGGCCGATCACCCGGTGGTGAAGAAGGTGATCTACCCGGGGCTGGCCAGCCATCCGGGTCACGACGCCCTCGGTACCTTCGCCAGCGGCTTTGGCGGCATGGTGAGCATAGAGCTGGAAGGCGGCTTTGCGCGCTGCGCCACCCTGCTCGACAACCTGCAGCTGTTCGTGCAGGCGGTGAGTCTGGGCGATCTCGAGAGCCTGGCCTGCCATCCGGCCAGCACCACCCATGCCGCCATGGACGAGGCGAGCCGTCTCGCCGCCGGGGTGAATGACGATCTCATCCGCTTCAGCATAGGGGTGGAAGATGCCGACGATCTGATCGCCGATCTGGCGGCGGCGCTGGCCGTCGCCTGATGCCCTAGCCCTTTTCACGGCTCAAAAAACAGCCCGCCCCATGTGAATGGGGCGGGCTGTTTGAATCAAGGAGTGGAGAGCCGCTTGTCAGGGGGCGAAAGAGATCCGCTGCACCGGCCAGCCCAGCGCGGCGAGCTCGGGAGCCAGCACCGTGGCATCCCCCACCACCAGGATCACCATGTCGTCGGGGTCGAGCCAGCGACGGGCCAAGTCTCGCAAGGTGAATGTCGACAGCTGGCTGACCGTCCGTACCCTCTGCTCCACATAATCCTGCGGCCACTGCGCCAGCAAGATGGGCAGCATGTACTCCACCTCCTGCGGCAGCGTCTCGTAATCCAGCGCCTGGCGGTTGAGCACACCTTCACGCAGGGTACGCACCTCCAGTCGGGTCGGGCCCTGCCGCTGGTATTTGTCGAGCTCCTGCAGGATCTGCTGCAGGGCGGCCCGGGTCACCTCGGTGCGCACGCTGCTCTGCAGCAGAAAATAGCCCGCCTGACTGTTGCCGTTGAAGGCGGTATCGATGAAGTAGGTGTATCCCAGCTCCTCACGCAGGCGGATATGCAGCCGATCCGCCAGGGAGGCATTCATCAACCCGGCCAGGAACTGCTCACCAGACCCGTCGCTCGCCATGGCGCGGCGCCCCATGCGAACAAGGCTCTGGCTGGCGCCGGGATTATCCAGCAGATAGATGGCCCGCTTGGCCTGCTGGCCGGCAAAACCGAGGGGCCGCAGGCTGGGCGATTGCCCCTCTGGCTCAATCAGAAAAGAGAGTGCACTCACCACCTTCTCCTGCGCCAGATCCCCGCTCACCACCACCCGAGCCTCCCCGCTGCGATAGACAGCCCGATAGAAGGCGCGCACATCGTCCAGGGTCAGGGATTGCCACTGTGTCTGCGGATCCGGCACCCTGGCCAGGCCGTCGATCAACGCATGAAACTGCTGATCGGCCTGCCACTGGGGCTCTCGCACTTGCTGCTTCAACCATTGCTGGGTCTGGAGCTTGAGGCGCTGGAAATCCGCCGGTCGCAAGGCCGGCTGCAGCAACAGCTCCCGTACCAGCGCCAGCGTCTCATCGAAGTGAGAGGTCACCCCCTGCACAGTGATCTGGCTGTAGCCTTCCTCATAGCCAAAACTCAGGCTGGCGCCCAGCTGACGCGCCCGCTCCTCAATGGCGGCAGCCTGCCACCGCTCACTGCCCTGGGACAGCATGCTGGCGGTCAGTTCAGCCAGTCCGGCCTTGCCCTCTGGCTCGGCCCGGTACCCGCCGGGCCAGTTGATGCGCATGACAAAGGCTGGCACCTCATCGCTGTAGTGACCGAGCAGGGAGACCCTATCCCCCAGGCTGGCCTGCCACAGGGTGGGCAGTGGCACGGGCAGCGCCCCGCCACTGGCGGGTTCCTGGCGCCTGTCCAGGGTCTCCTTGACCGGACGTGAACGCAAGAGGGGCTCAGCCAGGGTGCGCGGCAAGGGGGGCGGCTCGACAAAATTGGCCTGGCCGGCCTGCCACCCTTGATGCGCCTCGGGCACCACGCTCAGCACCACCCTGGGTTTGTGCAGTACATAGTGGTCCAGTACCCGCTTCACCTCGGCGGGCGTCACCCGCGCCATCCGTTCGAGATAACGATGCAGGTAGTTGGGCTCCTGAAACAGGCTGTGGCCCGTGCCCAATAATTCCGCCTTGCCGGCCACGCTGTCCAGCGACCAGACCAGGTTGGCACGCAAGGCATTGGCAGAGTGCTCGAGCCGGGCCCCGGGGATGCCCTCCTGGGCCAGTCTGGCGATGACACCGTCTATCTCGCGCTTGATGGGTTCGAGCTCGGCGCCCTGCTCCAGATTCGGAATGGCCTGGATCACCAGCATGCAGGCGAGCACGCCACACTCATGACGGGCAGAGACGAACACCAGCTTGCCGCTCTGTTGCAACTGTTGTTGCAGCAGGCCACTGGCGGATCCCCCCAGTTGATCGGCCAGCAGATCGAGGGCTTCGAAACCCGGATCCCGGGCCGAAACGGTCGGATAGGCCAGCACCAGCATGGGGTCCTGTACCGGGGCCGTCAGGGTACGATATCGACTCTTTTTCAGCGCCACAGGCCGGGGCACTGAGCGAGCCTGGCCGGGGGCTGGCGACAAGGCGCCGAAGTAGCGCTCGACCCATGCCAGGGTTTGCGCCGGCTGGATATCACCGCCGATCACCAGGGTGGCATTGTTGGGGCCATACCAGCGCAGGAAAAACTGGCGCACATCCTCCAGGGTGAGGTGCTCCAGATCCGCCATCCTGCCAAACGGCGTGTTGAAATAGGGGTGATTGGGTGGATAGAGGGTACGGTTCAACACCTCCAGCACCCGACCATAGGCAGGCGTGTCGACCAGGTCGGCTCGCTCGTTCCTGACCACGTC
>Ga0172380_10005463_pt1 | contig 15407 bp, 19 predicted proteins | sample Leawe162metaG_FD_119747 | JGI IMG/M metagenome (GOLD analysis project Ga0172380, IMG submission 119747) | Leachate microbial communities from a municipal landfill in Southern Ontario, Canada - Leachate well 162 metaG | ecosystem: Engineered > Solid waste > Landfill > Unclassified | place...
AAGCTCTCGGCGCGAGGTTGCCTGCGCTTGCTCGGCGTCACAGCCCTGCCCGACACCATCGAAGTGCTGATCTTCGATGGTTGCGTAAACCTTTCGCAGTTGCCTGCACAGTTGCCGGTCGCGCTCAAAGAGTTGTCGATAGCGAGCACGGCCTTGACGGCGCTGCCGAAACTTCCGGCCGGCTTTCAGCAGCTCGACGCCTGCGGCGCCAAACAGCTTGCCCACTTGCACAGTGAGTGGCCAGCTTTTCGCATGAAGCCGTATGACACTTCCGGCAGCTTGCATTACATCAATCTAGGCGGCACTCCGGCGGCCAAGACCATTGCTGGCAACTTGCCTGAGGCTGTGCTGGAGCAGATCCGCAAGAAGAATTGTGCTGGCTGGCGCTTCAACAGTATTGCCCATGCCTACCAATACGCCGGTGAACCGATGCCGAAGCCGGTGTTTATCTAAAAGGCAGTTGTTGCCTTTCCTCTACTTCCGCTAAAGGAACTAACATGACAATGCTTTTCACGGCCACTCGTCTGGCTCTGCTTCTGGCTGTGGTCTGGTGCCTGTCGCTGTCTGCCCCAACGTATGGTGTTCCAATTTATGGTGCTTCGACTGGCTGGTTGTTTGGCGTGGCCACGTTCAGCTTCATTGCCTTCGAGGCGCTCAGTGGCTTGGTGGCTTACCGGCGTCTCTGCTTTCGCCTTGGTGTGCTTCACGAGATCTGGGCGAACGCCGACCGTTTTGCCAACTTGCGCCACCTGCGCTGGGAAAAGTTTCCCCGCTGGGCCCTCGACTTCTGGTGGCAACCGTCTGCGGTGCTAGTGTTGGCCCGTGGTCTCTTCGGCAGCCTGCGCAGTTGGTGGGTGCTGCAGTGCATCTACGAGGTGGGTCTGGCGATGATGGTGTTGGCGGCGGCGACCTATCTCTTCCTGCCCGATCGTTTTAACTGGTCGGCCGTGCCGCTTGGACTGGTTGCCGTGGCCGTTCTCGCCAGCAAGCGGGCCATGACTATCTACGAGCCGGTCAAATTCTGCCCCCGAGGCTGAGAGGACAATATCAATGGATCTACCTATGCGTGAGCGAGCGGCTCTGAGGCTGCTCGCCTTTTTTCTCGTCACCATTGCCGTGGTACTGCTGCTGCCGCCGGTGGCCCAGACGCTGAACTATCACAACTTTGCCGACAGTCGGTCGATTTGTGGTGTGAGCAATTTCGCCAACGTCGCTTCGAATGCCGCGATTTTTCTTGGCGGCGCCAGCGGTCTGTTCTTGCTCTTCTTCTCGGCGGGCCACACTGGCTCTGCTACATTCGCTACCAAAGCGGAGTGGTGGCCCTATCTCTTCGTCTTTGTCGGTGCAACGCTGATAGCGGTGGGCTCGGCCTACTATCACTATCTGCCCAACAATCAGACCTTGATTTGGGACCGACTACCCATGGCCGTCATGTTCATGGCTTTGTTCGCCGCGATTGTGGCAGAGCGCATTTCGCTTGCAGCGGCCAAGATTCTGACGGCACCGCTGATTTTGCTTGGTATCGCCAGCGTCGTTGGCTGGGCGCTGAGCGAAGGGCGAGGAGATGGCGATTTACGCTTCTATGGGGTGGTGCAATTCTTCCCCATGGTGGCAACGCCGCTGATACTCTGGCTCTTCCCCGCGCGCTATTCGGCGCAGAGCTACTTGGTGGGCTCGATTGCCTGGTATGCCTTGGCCAAGGTGTTTGAAATGCTCGACTGGCAGGTGTTTGTCGCTACGTCTGGCTTTGTCAGCGGGCACACGATCAAGCATGTGCTTTGTGGGTTTTCCATTTACTGGTTGGTGCTGATGTTGCAGAAGCGCAGACCAGTTGCTGTGACGGTTGTCTAGGGATGGCCCGGTGAACTTTGACTAGTTCCCGGGCTCTTCTTATCATCTTTTTTTACATTTACATCTACTTCTTTATATAGTTACTAAACGGCGTTTTTTTGCGAAGCCTGGGTTTACTGGCTTCAGTACCAGCAATTGGCTTAGTTTTGAGTTCTTGCAGTGGCTAAGTCTTGTTATTGGGTATAAACTTATAACTAGTCAGACTGGTCAGTTTGTCTAGTTTCGAGGTAAAGCATGAATCAATCCCGCAGAAAAGCTAACTCTATGAAGCCTCAACGCCTTCAGATAACCGGAGAACCGTGGCAGCTTCAAACAGCAAAGGCTCGCTTCAGTGAGTTGTTTGGCTTGGCTAGAACTCAAGGACCGCAGCTTATTCTCCGTCAAAAGAAAGATGGTGTCGTCATGCTAACTGTGGAGCAATTCGATCTGCTTATAGCTCGTGCTCATCAGGCTAAGAGTCTGGTTCAGTTCTTCCGTGAGTCTCCCCTTGTTGGCATAGACTTGTCGTTTGAACGAGACAAAGATGCTGGTAGAGAAATTGAATTATGACCGGTTTCCTGCTAGATACCAGCTGCATTTCAGAGCTCGTTCGGGCAAAACCAGAGCCGCTGGTAGTGCAGTGGCTCGATGATAGTGATGAAAGACTTCTCTATCTCAGTGTGCTCACAATTGGAGAGATTAGTAAAGGCATTGCAGCGCTGGTTGCTGGTAAGCAGCGGACGAGATTGGAAACCTGGATAGAGCTTGAATTAAAGACTCGTTTCAATGACCGCATTTTACCTATCGACGAAGAAGTAGCAGAGCGCTGGGGTGTTATTGCCGCTCAGGCGAAAGCTGCTGGGCGGCCGCTAGCCGTTATTGATGGTCTCCTTGCTGCCACCGCTCTGCACTACAACCTGGCAATCGTCACGCGCAATACTGCCGATTTTGCTGAGACCAATGTCTCGATTATTTGTCCGTGGAACGCTCACAACCCTTAAACCACAAGTGATTTCACAGTGGTGTCACAATCTTCAAATACTGTTTAGAAGTTGCTGTTCTAGCACTGCTGCTTTGTTTCTTGTATGTAGCGCTATAGTCTTTTCTTCTTCCATTTACTATGAGCTATTCTAATATGTCTTCTCCCCAGCTTGAAATGAGCCGTTCTAGTGCTAGTGCTGATGCTATTGATGTCAGTGAAGCAAAACTGTCAGTTGTCGGTAGTCTGAGTTTGGAGGCCAACGCTGCCCAGAATTATGGATTTGACAGGCCAAGCAAGGTTAAGTCAAGCTTTGAGTCAAAGGAATATTCAAGCCTTGATGCTAGCGTGCAAAAGTTCTTGCCTGAGCTGGGAACAATCGAAAAAGGAAAGACCACCAAAGAAGTGGTGAAAATCAACGGCGAAAGCTGCGAATACTACTTGAGAGTGCCGCAGTCGTATGATGCCGCTAAACCAATGCCACTAATTTTGGCCTTTCATGGCTATGGCGATAAGCTCGGTCAGGGCGGTGCTGCCCCTGGTGCGTTGGGGATGGAGACCACTAGCGGCCTAAGCGAGCGGGCGGAGAAGGATGGCTTTGTCATTGCTTATTTGAACGGCAATCCCAAAGAGAAAAATGCCTGGAACAACAAGCAATGGTTCTTTTCTGATCGCAATGACATTGAGTTTACAAAGACCGTTATGGATGAATTGAGTAAAGACCTTAATATCGATCAAAGCAAAATCTATCTGGTTGGTTTCTCCAATGGTGGCAGCTTTGTTCACAGTGCCGCTGCTCAATTGTCCGATAGAGTGGCTGCTATAGCCGATGTTAGTGGTTGGATGACTGGCAAAGAAAAGGCCCAAGCTAAAGGTGTGTCTGTTTTATCAATTCATTCTGAAGATGATCCAAGTGTTCTCTTTAAAGGTCGCCCACTATGGCAAGGTGTAGTGATGAAACCTTCTGAATACACGCCGAACCACTATCGACAGATTAACAACTTGCCGGTGGCGCCTGCCATCACCGTCGAGAAAGCTGGCAATGACACTGAGATTCAAACATCTGCTTGGAAGGACGAAAGCGGCATAGAAGTAAAATCTATCTTCATTGAGAAGGAAGGGCATCTTTGGTTCGGTGGTAAAGCTGATGAAGCAGCGCCGATTAATGCCACTGATGAGGTTTTGGAATTCTTCAATCACCATCAGAAAGTGACCAAACCCTGATATGCTTTTCTCTACTGATGATCAAATTTGCTCTTGTAGCTGACTCACATCTTGGTCCTGAAAAATTTTACGAGGGGCAAATTCGCAAGCTCTCGCGTAATACTTTGCCCTATTTGTCGCAGTTGCGAGATGAGCTGATCGCTCTGCACAAGCCGAACTTTGTGGTGCAGCTTGGTGATTTGATTGAAGATTCTTCTTCTCGGCAAGATGACACAACTAACTATCAACTCGGGCTAAATTGCTTTGATGGCCTGCCTATGCCAGTTCTGAACGTGATTGGGAATCATGATCAAGTGCATTTGAGTGACAGCGATCTCTGTCGGCTTTCGCGCAATGAAAAGCTTTACTACTCACAAGATCTAGGTGAGATGCACTGTGTGGTGTTGTTTTCTTCATCAGTTGAGCATACTGATATTACAATTTCGGCCGAGCAGCGGCTCTGGTTGCAGAATGATCTTGCTACTACTGACAAGCCGACACTTGTTTTTTTGCATCATCCGCTAGACGATCAAGACTTGAAAGGTAATGTCTGGTTTGAAAAATACCCAGATTATTGTTTCGTGCAAGAGAGCAATCGGGTGCGCGATATTCTTGCTGCTTCTGGCAAGGTCTGTGCTGTTTTCAATGGTCATGTGCACCGCAATAATCTTTCCACCATCGATGGCATTCATTACATAACAGTGCAATCGCTAGTGGAAAAAGTGGGCGAGCCAGATCTTGCTAGCCGTGCTTTTGCCACTGCCACCATTGACGGTAGTCGGCTGTTATTTGAAGTGCACGGCGAAGATGCTGTGCGCTACGATGTGCCGCTGCGCTTGCCTTAGGTCTGCTTTCTTTCTTTCTTTCTTTCTTTGCCGAAGTCGGATGTCAAGAGTCTGGGCAAAAAAAAGAACTTATCGAGAAAAGTGCAGGCATGCAGACAATGTCCAAGTTTTCACTTGAATAGTTGCCTACATGCCCGACTTAACTCATTCTCGGTTATAGTCTAAGCCGCCTCTGTAGCGTTAGCAGCAACAGACTTTGTGGCAAACAACAGCACACCTTGCTTGATTCGCTCAGTGCGCTCTTTTACTGTGATGATTTGCGTTAGTACCTCGCCGCTTTCGATCGCTGCTTGTAAGTGGCCTAGTTGCTCTTGAAAGAGTTCTGGAGTTTTCTGGCAGAGGGCAAAAAGCGAGTCGCCACTGCGCCAGTCTTCTTGCAGCGGTCCCTGCGGATCAAGGCTGGCTGCCGTCCAGTAAGTTTTCTCCAGTGGTACAACTCTTGCGGATGATACCGTCGATACATCTGTTGTGCTTGCCTGCAGCAGTTGCACCATTGTCTCTTGCGGTAAGAAGCGCGAAGCCAGCTTGTTGGCTGCCTCGGCAAAATATTTGTAGTACCACATGCAACCGGCGTCAGGAGACATCTGTTCTCTGGTGCAGGTGACAATGATGACGTGTCCGCCTGGGGCAAGAACTTGTGCCGCATCATCAAGAACAGCCTGAGTGGCTTCTCGCAGCTCTTCTTCGCTTTGGTGGGGCAGATGCTGCAAGACAAAGCTGAACAAGACGACGTCGAAGCTCAGGGGGGCAAATGGCAAAGAGCGAATGTCGGCGCAAACCAACTGTGCGTCACTGCCAAGTTTCTCGCGGGTTTTTTCCAAACCGGTTCTTGAGGCATCGACGCCAGTGAGCAAATCGAAACCAGCTTTCTTCAGGGCTTGCATATGCACGCCAGTGCCACAGCCAGCATCAAGAATGCGTGGTTGTTTAGTGCTATCGGGAAACTGTGCGCGCAAGAAGCCAATGATTTGTTCGCTGCCCACAGCCACGCGCGTTTTGTCGTAGTCACTGTGGGTCTTTTCGTATTTTTCGTAGCTGCTACCTGTAGATGTGCTTGTAGTCATGGGGGTTTCCTCTGTTAGATATTGGCAGGCATGAGAAAAGACACTTGAATTTCACGCATCAGGAAGCGAGAGAAATTGCAAGAGTAGCTGGGGGAGATGATTTAAAAGTTTATTTGTATTTTTTGTCAGAATGAGAGTAAAAGATACGCGCAGTATCTTCGAAGCCGTCGTTGAACTTCAATCGAGTTCAGCTGAAGAGTGATTAATCCTCACCCTGATTGGCTTTAAGCAGTTGTGATTGTGCTCATTTTGCTGGATGTAGCCTGCGCTATCTAGCGCTATCTTGAATTGCTGACCTCGGAGCGGCTTGTCATGTGGGGTGGCTCGACACGCTGCTTTTATCATTTTGGGCGAGACTCTATTTCTGGCGAAATCTATTATTTCTGACGAAATCTTTTATTTCTGGCGGGCTCTATTATTTCTGGCGGAGCCAGGCTCTCCAGCGGGGGTAGGTGGCGAAGATTACACTGCCAGCGCAGAGGGGCCAAGAGCCGGTCATCATAAACGTGGCAATCCAGAGAATTTCTTTGGTGACGAACAGTCGACTAGACCAGTGGTAATTTTGCACAGTAGCTACTGGCATTTTGCCCTGTGACTCTTGCATATCAAATGAAAGTTGGCCGTGGAGGAAGGTGATGAAAACTGCAGCGGCGCCGAGCCAGTCGGTTGCCTTGCAGCCACTGAGGAAGGCTATGGTTGACAGTAACACTAGTACGAGCATGGCTTCGTTAATAGCCGCCCAGGCAATTGGCCGCGCCGATGAAGGACCAGCCTCTGTTTCTAGAGGGCTCAGGGCCGTCAAGGCTGGTAGTGATGTGAAAGTGCTAGTCGGCATGATAATTTCTTACCCACTCGACTATTTGGTGAAACCGATCAGACTTTTATTTAGCCCATAATTTGCCACACTTATTTAGTAAAGTGATTATGTTCCTCCAAAGAACAACTGGACACTGCAGTCCTTGGTGACCTTCTGAACATCCTTCGTGCACCATTCGTGGTGCACGAAATCTTTGAAATAATCGCCCCCCGGTTATTTGCAATATGGCGCATTGAGGCTAGAGGCCGAGATGCGTCATTTTGTTGCTTAACGGATTGATGAGGCTGACGAGCCAGTCTGAGCACTGCCAGTGTTCAAGGTTCGCATCAGCTTGCATGAGCCTAAAATCTTTCAGGCTAGGGTTGTATGGTTGAAGTTTTGCTTGTTACAGAGCTATTTATTGAGCTAAGAATAAGTATTCACTGTTTGCCTCTACCCCCCGAGAATTTTAAACACTTCCGCTATTCCCGCACTCACCGCTGGCTACTCAAGGCAATTTAAGTGCTTTGAATAGATCCGCTATCAAGGCGGTTTTTTCTAAGTCGTTCGAGTACGGAATGATCCTGCCGCAGTTACTAAATTGGTTTCAACGAAGCCGTAAATTCACTTTTTTCACTCTTAGAAGAGGTAATGCAATGTATCGTGATAACAAACTAAAGGAAGTGCGCCCATCGAATAACTTCAGCTCCTTCGAGGCCCAGAGCGAAAGTCAGCGAACTGTTTCAGGGTTGCTCCAAGGGCTGACCAATCAGGTGATTGATTGCAGAGAGGCAATAGCGAACACCGCACAACCTTTTAGTGAACCGTGCTTGTTTTTTATCTGGGGCGAGCCGGGTCGTGGGAAGACTCATCTTGTGGAGGCGTTTGTTAACAAGATTCGCAGCGAGGCACCAGATGTGTATCGCCGCATGATTATGTCTCGAGGTAGCTTCTACTTCGACTATCAAACTTCTGACAATCCCTATGGAGACGCTCCTATCGTTGTTATTGATGATATGTTTCATGACAAAATGAGCGTTGGTGATCTTCAACCTAGTACTGAAATAGCTGCATTCATGCGCTTCATTACCGATCTCTATGACCGCCAGCGTTTAGTAATCGTCACCAGCAACTTTCCCCTGATTGAAGGCGGAATAATGGAGAGGGTTGCTGCTGTCGATAAAATCGGACGAACTATTTCACGTGCAGCAGAGGTGATGAGCCGGGCTGGCGAATACAAGTTGGAAGGTCAAGACTTCCGCCAAGAACTCGTTAGGCGGCGCCGCAGCGAGAGAAACACTGGCGTAACCCTGACCCTTTCCGGTAATCAGGTTCTTGCTAAAAATGTCTTTCTTCCTCGGTAGCTAGATAATTATGAAAAGTCAGCATTAGTTCCCAGTTTTACTTTGGGTGTTAATGCTGCTTTTCCAATCTGTGATTGCCACTAATAGTTTGAAAAGCTTTTTTTGTCGCCAGATTAATAGACCGGTCTAGTATTCTTGCGAAAAAAAAGCAAGGACCCCGTTCTAAGCGGTCCCGTGCTTGCTAACATGCTTGTGGAAATAAGGTGTTTTCAAGCCTTGGAGCAACCGAGACAGTTGCAATCAACTGGTCTCGGTCGGCACGGCAATTGTCGTGACTTATGGTGTTAGGTTCTCTGCTTTAGAGCCCTTGCCACAGATGTGTCATCCCCGCGAGAAGTCATACACTTCCCCCGGTAAGGTGGTGTAGACCTTCCCTTCGCGGCTGTAGGCCCAGCGGATATTGCTGTACGGCGGCTTTGCGGCCATGGCAGCCATGGTTTCGTAGAGACTGTCCCTGGTCAGGTCGCCAATCGGTTCGGTGGTATTGAGCTCTTCTTGCCACCATGCCGCGTAGGCAAAGACGCTACGGGCGACTTCATGGGCCGCAAGAATGTTGGTGATCACGGCCATGTCGAGGTCGTCGTTTTTAGACAGTCCACAAATGTCTGCCTCAGCTCTGGCGTCCAAGGCGCTGACCAATTCGTAGGCTTTGGCCATCAGATCGCTGGCGCAGTTCTGGGCCAGGTAGAGCTGGCGGGTGAGCGACAGTCGCACATTGAACAACTGCGAGCGCTTCTGTTGTTGGTGTGTTTTGAGCGAGTCGATGCTGCTTTGGTCACCACTGGTGATGGCGGCCTGCAGGCGCTGAGAGTACTGCTTCTCGTTGAGGCCAGCCTTCACCGTCGTGTACGTGCTGAAGAGATTGCCCAGAGTGGTTCCACGGCTGTCGACCGTATACACTGCCGTCAATGACTGCGCCTGTTCTGCCAAGGCCATCAGCGGCTCTACCAAGTGATTGTAGCGGTTGGCTTCTTGTCGGCCGCAATCACTGATGGTGATGAACTGCAGCGGGATGCCACGATTGGCCGGAACAGCATTCAAGCTGGAAAGCTTTTCTGGGCCAGTTTTGTCCTGGTAGAAGCGGATGTAGCGCCTGGCTTTCGGGCCGCAGGCGATCAGGGCCGACTGCACCTGCCATTGTTGCTCGCGCCATTGGGCGAAGGCTGCCAGAAGAGCGTCGCTCAAATCGGGCTCTTTCGAACAGTCGCCGCGCTCTTTGGCGAATTGCCTCATCACATCGTCATTGAACGCGTGGGCATTGAGCATCTGCTCCACGCATTGGCTGGCCAGCCAATCGCGCATTTCAATGTCTTCAATGTGGGGGACAGAGTCCACCAACTTCATCAAGGTGCGCTGAAACTGGTCGCGCTTGCGCAGCAGCCGGGTGAAGGCGAAGCTGAGAGCCAGATGGGCGCCTTTGTATGAAGCGCGCCGTTTTTGTTGGGCCGCGATCAACTCTTGCGCTGCCACCAGGTCGTTTGCCACGGCTTCGAGGCGCTGGGTGAATTGCGGCTCGTTGAGAGTCGTCTTGGCGTTGTTGAAGCCTTGGCGAGCGGCACTGTGGAGCACGCTTGCTTGGCCCATCTCGGCGCGCGCGTTGGCGATTTCGGCCAAGAGATTGTTGACTGTTTGCTCGGCCAACTTTGCCTTGATTTGTTGCTGGTCTTGGGCTTGTGAGCCTGAGTTGGCGGTGGGGAAAGTGTGGTTCACTTTGGTTCCTTGGTGTCTGAGCAGGTTTAGAGAGGTACATGCGTGGGCGCTCAGACAGAGAGCGCATGTACCTTGAAGCAAATCAGTTCTAGGGAGGACGACAAAGTTAGGAAGCCTTGTTGTCCTGATGAATTGATTTGCTGGAAGCTAATCAGTGTGCCGATCTTTAGCCGGCGTACATGGCGAAGAGTAGCACGTAGGGGGCGATGAAGCCGGCGGCCAAGCCGAGCAAGCCCCAGCCGATCTGTCCTTGGCGCGGGATTTCGTGCGGTCGGCCGAAGAGGAACAGGCTGATTCCAGCACAGAATGCCATGGCGGTTGCGGTGAGCGGGCTGACAAGGAGGCCGAGGCTTCCGTTGAGCAAAGTCAGCAGCACGCCGAGTACGAGGGCGGCGATGAAGCAGACGAGGTTTTTCAGGGGAGCAGTCATAGTTGATTCCAGTTAGCGGATGAATTGATGAATTGATGAATTGAAGGATTGATGGAGCGATGTTTTGTATCGGCTTTCGACTTTGACCTTTAGGTGTTGCGAATCAGGTAGGTGTCTTTTTCGAGCAGCCCTTCGGCGGCCAGGTAGTTGAGCAGCGTGGCGGTGATCCAGCTACCCTTGCCGGTGGCCTTGAACTTTTCAACGTTCTGCCTGTCGTAGTCGCTGAGCTGGCCGGTGACATTGAAGTCTTTCAGGCTGTCGTCTCCCATTTCTTGGTCGGCCACCACTTCGAAGCTGTGACCGAGCACTTGCTCGATGTATGCGTCCAGCTCGTGTGCTTTCACTTCGAACATGGTGACAACCTTGAGCTTCAAGGGCGCTGTCGCACCTGTGGTTTTGACCGCAGTTTGAGCTTCTTGCGGCACGTGGATGAGGTCGGTCTGCATTTGTTTGTGTTTGGTTGAGATGGGGTGGTTCAGCGTTTCTGGCCGTCGGCGACAATCTCGGCGATGTAACCAGGGTCGATCAGCCCTTCTGCGCGGCGGCCGTTACGGCCTTCGCCGAAGGTCCAGATGCCCATTGAATTGGCACGCATGTTGTTCCGGGCCATGGGAATTTCTACCTTGATGGAGGCACCACAGAGCATGCCGTTGCCGACGGTAACGATGGTGCGGAAAGACACTTCTTCGCCAAGGCGAGCTGCGGCTTCTTCGATCAGTTTGGCCGTTGCTTCCTGGGCGTTGCTGCGGGCGTCGTTATCCATGGTCGACTTATCGACCTTTTCCGCTTCGGCCTTGATGGTAGCAACTTCAGCTTTGAGCTTGGCCGCATAGGCTTCCAGTTCGGCTATCTGTGCCGTATTGAGCTTGTTCAGTTCGATCAGCGGCTTGGTTGAGTCCGGTTGAACGTAGAGACCATGAGATGAATTGCTGCAAGCGAGTGCAGGTGAGCTGAGCAAGACCGAGGCGACGGCCAAGGTGGCGCAGCTGAGAATGGCTGATAGTGTGAATTTCATGTTGATTCTTTTGAATGATTGGAGGGGTTGCTCAGTACCAGCGAGCGCCCATAAGAGCGAAGCACAAGGCGTCGGGCCAGATGATGCCTGCGGCCAGGCCTAACAAGCCCCAGCCCATCTGCCGTAGGTGCGGATTTTTGAGCGGCCAGCCAAAGAGGAAGAAGGAGTAGCCTGCGCCAAAGGCCGCAGCTGCAGCGATCGACGGGCTGACGTTCGCGGAGTGAACGACCATGACGTACATCAGGACCATGCCGATAACCACTGCGGCGATGAATGTCAAAGAGTTTTTCAGGGAAGCGTTCATTGTGTGTTGAGGAGCGAGTTGATTGGAAAACTGCTGGAACGAATCAGTTGCACTGCCACGCTGTTGGCGCGCCGTAACGCACCGGAAAGAGCAGTGCGTTGTAGCGAGCCGACAGCTCGTCGAAGAGCTGGCCGGCATCGAGGGCAATGGCGTTGTGCTCTTCGATCAGCGGCACCAGAGCCTTCTGCTGAAAGCGCAAGCGCACTGCCGAGGCGCGAATCTCTTCGCCAGGGGCAAAGCAGTCGCGCAGGTTGCGCAGCTCTTGCAGCATTTGGCTGTGAACGATGTCGAGCTCGCCTGTGGCTTCGCTGGCAATCACCGACGCGGCGTGGCCAACATTGATGGCAAGCTGGATGCCGCGCATCAATTCGCTGGCCGATTCCGGTTCGGCGCGGTCGATTCGCTTCCAGTCTTCTTCACGCCAGGCTTCCAGGTCGTCGACCACGGAGGCAACTAGGGGGCCGACCAAGAGCGCGTTGATGTCGCTGCTCGAGGGCGAATGATTGCGTGAATGCGATTGAGAATGAGATACATGGTGGCGCATGATAGTTCTCCCAAGTTGGAGGTAGATGAGGTGTTCGGCTGTCAGGCGTGGCCGTCGGTGCGATGAATGTCGTCGTAGAAGGCTGGTGTGCCGCCATCGAGCAATTCGCACAGATAGCACATCGGCACCATGAGAATCATGGCGGCGACAAAGAAAAATCCCTTGTGCTGGGGAACGATACTGTCAGCCGCTGCACAGGCGAAAATGGCCAACAGAGTCAGTGTGAGTAGAATGCCAATTTTGAGTTGGCTCATGATTGTCTCCTATGTAGTTTTATGCATGTAGTTTCATACAGGCAGAATCAGATACTTCACCACGAATGGTGCCATCAAGCCGAGGGAGAGGCCGAGCACAGCCCAGCCAGTGCAGACCACCAGCGCGTTACGCGGCGGCTTGCCTAGGGAGAGCATGAGGTAGCTTGCGGCGAAGCCGACAATGGCGAAGTTCATGGGGTTGAAAATCGAGCCGTCCGGTTGGTACGTGCTCAGGCTCGAAGTAAGCCAGAGCAATACGAAGCCGAGAAGCAGGGCGCCCAGAAAAGAGAGCGCATTCTTCAGTGCAGAGTTCATGATGTTGATGCTATCACGAGCATTTGTTGGAGGAGTGAGGGGCAAGAGGAGAGGGCACGTGGCCCTCTCCCTTGTAGTTGCCGGTCTACGAAGACCTAGTCAAGCAGACTCAGTCTGTGTAGGTGCCACGCGGCGGTTCTGCTGCACCCATGGAGCCGAACCACTTGTCGTAGATGCGCTTCCAGGTGCCGTCGCTCTTCATCTGCACGAGCACGCCGTTGGCGAAACGCACCAGGTCCGGCTGGTCTTTCGACATGCCGATGCCGTAGGGTTCTGCCGTGAAGCCGGAGCCGATCACCTTGGCGAAGGGGTCTTGCTTGGCCAGGCCAGCCAAGATGACGTCGTCGGTGCTGATCGCTTCCACCTGACGCATCTGGAAGAGAACCAGGCAGTCGGTGAATTCGATGGTTTCGACGAGCTTGGCCGCCGGATTGGCCGTGAGGATGTTCTTGGCGCTGGTGGAGCCCACCGGCGCGCAGACGCGCTGGCCGCTCATGTCAGCAATCGACTTGGCCGCCGAGTCTTTGTGCACCAGAATTTTCTGGCCGCTCATGTAGTAGACCTCGCTGAAGTTGATCTCTTCCTTGCGCTTGGCGTTGATGGTGAAGGTGGAGATCACCATGTCGACCTTGCCGGCCTTGATCAGCGGGATGCGTTCGGCCGACGAGACTGCGACGATTTGCAGCTTGTTCTCGTTGCCGAAAATGGCCTTGGCCATTGCCTTGGCCATTTCGATGTCGAAGCCTTCCAGCTCGTTGGTGAGCGGGTTGAGGAAGCCGATGGCGTACTTGTCCTGGGAGACGCCGACGATCAGGCGGCCGCGCTCCTGGATCTTCTTCATGGTGCTGCCCTCGGGCATGGCCATGGGCCGCGGCAGGGAGGCCGCCGGACGCAGGCTGGCTGTGGCATCGGGGGCGGCGAAGGCGGGAAGGCCGGTGGCCAGAATTGCAGCGGCGCATGCAGCGACGAGCAGGCGAGTGAAGGTTTTCATTCTCATTCCTTTCAGATCAGGTTGCTGGCGCTCAGGCGCGGTATTCATTGATGCGGGGCGTCAGGCCGAAGTAGGCCAGGCCCATCACGGCGAGGGAGAGGAGGACGAAGGCCAGGTCGAGCAAGTTGATGTTGCTCTCGGCACTGGCAATCGAGGCTTCGAAGCTGCTGGTGGCCGTCTTCAGGTTGGCCGTCAGCACTTGGTTGAGGTCGTCGAAGGCCTTCTGGGCTTCTTTGGTGCCATTGCCCAGGGCCAGGTTGACGGCTTCGGAACGCTTGCCGCTCTTGTCGTAGCTGCGGATGCGTTCGTCTTGCTGCACGTAGGCGCGCAGGGCCGAGAGGGCAGAACCGCTGTCGCCTTGCACGTTTGTCTTGGCGGCTGCTGCCAGCTTTTCCACCTTGACCTTGGCGCTTTCTTCGTATTTGGCGCCCGCGCCAAGAGCGATCAGGAACAAGCTCTGGTCGGTCTTGGCGTCATAAGCGGCGCCACGTGCTTCCAGCCAGTTGTAGGCGGAAACGAAGGAGGCCTCCTTGGCTGCACCCAGATTGCTGCGCTGCAGGGTCATGCCGACGATGCTGTAGGCCGTCAGGGCGACGACCACTACACTTGCCGCCAGCAGAGGCAGGTTGAAGCTGCGGCGCATCTTCTTGCTGATGAAGAGCTGCATGTAGCCGAGCACCACCAGCAGTGCCAGCCCGGAGGCGGCAATGGCACCGATGTGGAGCACCGAGGCGCTCTTGAAGCTGGCGTATTCGCTCTCCAACTGCTTGACGTTGAGCTGGTCGATGGCCTGGGTCTGCGGCAGCATCTCGTTGTGCAGCAGGGTGGAAGCCATGCGCAGGTAGGCGGCACCGACAGGGAAGCCCTGGCGGTTGTTGGCACGAGCCGCTTCGACCAAGCCGTTGTAGGCCTGCACCTTGTCCATCAGGGTCTCGATCGGCGTCTGCTCGTCGCGGCCGAAGCTGATGTTCTTGGCGGCCAAGGTGAGCTGTTCACCCAGTTCTTGGCGCACCGCTTCGTACTTGACGCGAGCCTGGGCACCAGAATCGGCACCACCGGCGAGGAACTCTTGGGCGGCCAAGGAGTCCATCTGCAGCAGCTTGACCCGCACCGACTGGGCCGTGACAATGCTGGGAACGGCGTCGCGGGCGATGGTGTTGACCGAGCTGCGCGCGCCGCTGACGCCGACGTAGCCGGCGATGGCGAAGCAGATGGCGAGGATGAAGATGGCGAACATGCCCAGGCGCAACTTGCCCGGGGTGGTGCCCATCATGCCTTTGATCTTGCCACTGGACGGGCTGTTGACCTGGCCCGAGTTATTGGGAGTTTGCATTTTGATAACCTTTCGAAAATGTCAGATGACGATGGCGATGATGGTGACGACGGTGTGCTCGCCGATGATGATCTTGTCACCGACGACGATGGGGCGTTCTTCACCGACGGCAACCGTGACAGTGCCGCCGTCATGTTCGACCTTGGTGCCGTTGGCCGAATCCAGGTCACGCACCGTGACCGAACCATCGGCCTGGCGGGTGATCATCATCTGGCGCCGCGAGATGCCTTCGTCGCCGTCGATGACGAGGCTGAGGGCGACCTTGTTGTTGGGGCGGCCAATCAGGCTCTCGTTGTCGAAGAGCGAATGCTTGCGCGGCCCGGTCTTGCCGACGACGACTTCGAGGTCGATGCGGGCCGAGCTCAGGGATGCCGGCGCACTGGTGGGCTGCACTGCCGGCGGTGCGTAGCTGGGAGCGGCGGCCACCGGT
>Ga0172380_10005464_pt1 | contig 15405 bp, 30 predicted proteins | sample Leawe162metaG_FD_119747 | JGI IMG/M metagenome (GOLD analysis project Ga0172380, IMG submission 119747) | Leachate microbial communities from a municipal landfill in Southern Ontario, Canada - Leachate well 162 metaG | ecosystem: Engineered > Solid waste > Landfill > Unclassified | place...
CGCATTGACGATCGGGAGCATTTCCCGGCCGCGCTTGACGAAGTCCTCCGCAGGCCGCCAGTCTTCCGGCTTGCCCTTGAACTGGTCCTTCGGCCGCCAGCCCATCTCACGGGCTTCGGCCTCAACCTTGGGATCGGTTGCCGGGGAATCTTCGGCAGCGGTAGTGTCTTCGGCGGCCGCTGTTGCGGCTCCGTCTTTCTCGTCAGCCATTGTACCTCTTGGTGGTGATCGTGCCGCCGTGGCGGCTACCTTGGTAGTAGTAGGCGAGGCCGGGCTTGATACCGGCTTCCGTGCACACCACCCGGCCATGCCGGGTGCCCAGCTACGCACGGCCCTGTTGGGCCACTCGGCCGCGTCCTTCCGCGATGCTCGCCAATCTCTGAAGCTACGCTAGCACCGCCAGCAAGGCCACGAACACAAAGGCGGCCACTGCGAGCGGCAGTACCCAGCGATCGGTAAGGAGCATGTGTATAACGGAATTGACGAACACTGCGTTTTCCTCCCTGCTGCAACCGAATGGATACTACGCCAGCACCGCGGCGATGTCCTTGTCTTCAACCAGCCTATAATCCTTCCCGTCCGCGCCCTTGATGGCGAAGCCGGCGAACTTGGCGAACACGACGCGCTGCCCGACCTGGGGCTTCTCGGCGTCGATCGGCCACGTCTCATAGCCGAAGGCCAGCGGGGAGACGGCCACGAGCTCGCCCTCCATGGCCGCGTACTGCTGGCGGTCCTTAGTCTCGTCCGGGATGATGATGCCGCCCGCGGTCTTTGCCTCGACCGGTTTGGGAGCCACAAGCACCTTGAAGGCGGTCGGATGGATGCCGTGAGCAATAGGCGGGCCTAACACAACATCGCCAAAAACGTCAGCTAGTGCTCGGCTCAAGATGCCTCTCCACTTCCTCGAAGGTTAGGTTTGTGATGTCCTCGGCCGTCTGGCTGCGAGCCCGTAGGTCCGCCAGAAGCTCGGGGTTAACGTTGCCCGTCTGCCAGCTTGCCGCCATCCATGCTTCCTTGGCTTCAGCCGACATGGCCGTGAGCATGCCGAAGACGGCTTGCGTGATGTTGCTGGCCTTCCACGCCTCGAACTCCTCCCGGTCGATCAAGCCGGCACCTTCGGCTTCGCCTTGGCTTCACGATCCGCAGCGCGATCCATCCGGCCTTCCATTGCCCGGCGCTCGCCCATCTCCGCATCGCGGTCGCCCTCGGCCGTATCCTTCATCATGCCGATGGCCTTCATCTCAACTTCGGCGCCTGTTGCGGCAGCCTTTGCCAGCGACAGTTCGGCGGCGGCCTCATTCTTCGTGCCTTCGGACTCGATCTTCCGCACCTCAGCCTCGGCACCAGCCTGTGCAATCGGGTTGGGCTGCGGCGGCGGGAGCAGCTTGTCGATGTCCTCCTGGCCCTGCGCGGCGAACACCCGGCGGCGGAGTTCCATCTGATCGACCATCTGGTCGTTGAGGAACGTCATCAGCAACTGCGCCCGCGCCAGGCGCTGCATATCGGTGACGAGCTTCGGATCGGCCTGCGGGCAGATGTCGTAATTACTCTCGTCGTAGTCCTCGCGCTTGATCGCCTTGGGCTCGTCGAGGACCGTAAAATACGCCTCGTCGGCAAGGTGCTCTGCGTTGAGGCGGAAGAGCAGCTTGAACTCCTGCTTCAGGGAACGATAGATGCGCTTGTAGATCGCCGTGAAGACCTTCATCCCCTGCTCGATCAGGGCCAGAGTCGTCGTGGCAGTCTGGTTGGCGTCCTTGCCATCCCCGGTCATGATGTCCTGAACGGCGGTGATATCCTTCGCCGCGTCGATCATCAGGCCGAGGAGGTTGAACAGAACCGCCGAGGGGCCGGGGAACTCGTGGTTGACGATGTTCTCGCGAAGAGTCCGGCCGGATGATTCGACGGTCACATAGCGGCCGAGTTGCGCTTCGAGGAAGCCCTTCTTCAGCCGCACACCCGACCCAATGAAGCCGCCGCCCGCGTTCTGCAGGTGCCCCGCATCGAGCATCTGATTGATGGTCGTGTCGATCGCAGCTCCAATGGACCGGAGAAGCTGACCAAACCCGATATCGTAGAACCCGCCCTTCGGATCGGGGATGAAGCCGTACTTCACAAAGTAGTCGCGGCGCTTGATCCGCTCGACCTTCGTCGGCCCCATCTTGATATCGTCAAGGCCGTAGTTGGCGACGATCCGAACGACCTTGCCGGTGTCCTTGTGGACCGTGACAATGTAGGGCTCGCGATAGCCGTCCTTGTCGAGGTCGAGGAGCCGGTGCTGCTCGAGGAAGTCGTGCGGCGCATCGTCGTCGCCTGAGCCTTCATCCGATACCGTGCCGGGCTCGAAATCCTCCAGCCACAGCCCTGCTAGCTGCCGCTCCTGAATCTCGTGCGGGTAGAGCTTGATCCGGTGCGTCAGCCGCGGCGTCGTCTCCAGCGAGCGGGTCGTGCGGTTGACGACAACGTCCGGCCCGGCGACCATCTCCGACATATTCCGGCCAAGCGTCGGGGCGAAGTAGACCTTGCGAAAGGCGGTCCCGACGATCGGAAGCTGCATCAGCAGCGTGTCGGTGTCCTCCTCCCATTCCTCCATCTCTTCCGTGAGCTGGTAGCTCATGTGCTTTGAGATGCGGTCGGCCTTCGCCCGCTTGCCGCCCGGCTCCAGCTTCCACTTCGGGGCGGGCTGTCCGTCAGGCCCCTGCTCAACGACAGGCTGGCCCTGTTCGTCCATCTCTGGCTGGCCATCGTCCGAGCCTACGACCTTGGCCTTGACGATGTTGTCCCCGTCGACGATCGCAGGATAGGCTCTGGCGTTGAACTGGAGGGCCGCCACGGTCACAAGCGGGTACTTGACGTTCGATGCCCCGGCAAAGGGCGTGTTCTTCGCCTGTGGCACCTGAAGGGCGAGTTCAAGGGCCTCCCTTGCGGTCTTCGTCCACTCCTCGTTGGAGCGCTCGTCGATCTCGAATTCGCTGAGGACGAGATCGCCGATGCGGCCCCGCTCCTCCTCGTCAAGGTCCTCCGCGATGTTGTCAGATGCAACAAACTCCTGCAGGCGCTTCGTGACCGCAGTGATGCGGGGAGCACGCAGGGGCATGTTGCGGACGGGGGCGTTCACCGGACGGCGTTCCGCACCAGACCTAGCACAACACCCACCCCCATCGCCGCTAGCGTCACCCAGCCGAGTGCGTCAGGCACGGGCAGGCCAAAGGTGTCGCGCAGCGTTCCGAAGACCGCAGCAGCACAAACCGAGGTGAGGAAGATCAAAAACCCCATCATCAGTACCCCGTGATTGGGTTGCCGCCGTGCCGTGCCATCTGCCGCTCCATCTCGTCTTCCTCGTCCGGCTCAATCCGCGCCGAGGCCATGCCGGTCATGATCAGGTAGCGGGTGGCATCCATGAGATGGTCCATCGTCTTCACGACGTGGCCGTGCTCATCTCGGCGATAGATGCGGTACTCAGCGAGCCAGTTGTGAAGCGTCTTGAAGACCTTGAGCCCACCCCGCGACATGCGCTGGTAGCAAGCGAAAAGGCCCGCCTCGACAGTGTTGTCGGCGTCGATCAGATTCAGGCCGAGGCTCCGGTACTCGTCCGACAGCCGCGACCCGTCCTTCGGGCTGATCTTGCCGTGGGTGGACGGGTCCATCGCCCCCACGATCCACGGCCCGCGGGCATTGACCGCAGAGGCGTGAACTGCCGGTGGCTGCTGCCCGGCGTAGTAGGCCGAGTAGAGGTAGACCGTGTCGCTGTCCCGGTCCCAAGCGCCCCAAACGGCCGCGGTGTGATTCCAGTCCGCATCAAACCCGTAGGCCCTGGGCCAGTAGGCCGGGATGGCGAAGGGCTCGACTGTGATCAGTTCCTCGGCGAGTGGATAGATTTGGCCTGCCCCGAGAACGGGGATGCCCTTCGTTCTGGCATCACGCTGATGCGGCGGGATCGCGTCCCAGAGCTGTTCCTTGGCCTTATCGGTTAGGTGCGGAACATCGTTCCACGTCGCTTGCACGGTGAAGCGGCTCACGCCTTGGCCCGCCGCTTCCGCATCAGATCGCGCTGGTAGGCCCTGCGCTTGTCTGGGTCTCGATAGCGATAAGCTCCCGAATCCACCTCGCCTCCCATCGAAGCGCCTGAGCGCGTTCGAGGCGCTGCCGACGGACCGGCAGCAGCCACCACACCCAGCTCCGGTACATCCAGTCGATCTCGCGCTTGATCTCGGTCAGACGATTTTGGAGCATTGGCGCATCCCCTTCCGCACCACTTCCACGACCCGCAAACACCGCACCTGTTAGCCAGTCCGGTGTTAGCCATACCTGTTAGCCACAACGTCAACTGTCGGCGCCAGCCCCGGCAGGAACCGGAGCGCAATCTCGGTCAGACCTTCAAGAGGCGTGAAGGTGCAAAGCATCATACCATCGGTGGTCATGAGCCGAAGCATGCATTCATCGTACACGAGCGGATCAGGTTCCTCGTCCAGCCAGACAAGGTGCTTCGCCGTGCCCTGGAACTTCTTCCGGCCCTGATCGAAGCTTTTGAAGCCTATGAGCGACGTTCCGCCCGATTTATGCCGAATGCGCCCGGTATCCATGGCCCCTGGAACGCCAGCCCGCTTGGTCGGCTCCCCGATGATATTCGCTGCAGGAATGAGCCCCGTACCGAGTTCAGCGAGCGGCCCCATGAGAGCAGCCTGGACGATGTCGCGGGTCGTCTCCGACGTGTCGCCGGCAGCCCACGCCTCGATCGGATGTGTGAACCGCCTGCCCTGCCACCAATCGGGATATTCGCCCGTCAGATGCAGTGCCGTCTCGTAGCCGCCGACGCCCCAGGTTTTCCCAACGCGGTTCGCTGCCATCATGCAGCGCTCCTGGTCGGGAGCGGCGAAGAACTGCAGGTGCTTTGGGTAGAGTTCCCGCCTAAGCGGTCCCGTGTCCGGGTACAGTCGGTAGAGCTTCGTTTCCTTCTCCGCCTGCGCCAGGTCCTCGAGGAGCGACAGGATTTCCTCCTGTGCCTCCAGCGGAAGCGAGCTCACGGATTCGAGCTCTGATCTGCTCAGGGGTGCGTCGTGGAGTGACATCCTCGCGCTTCTCGATCACCAGTCCCAGAAGCCGCGCCTTGTTGAAGCTGGCCGATACCATCGCTGCGGGCTGGCCGAGCTTTGCTCCGAGAACGCGGGCTTCTTCGAGTTCGTGGACGAGGCTTTCGACCGTCACCTCGGCCTTTTTAGCGCCGCGTTCCTGCAGTTCGGCAACGCGCGCTGCCACGTCAACATTTGTCAACATCCGAGATGCCGCCTGCCGATGCGGCTTGTACCCTGCCACCCGATAGGCCTCGGTTGCATCCTTGCCTTTGGCGATCTCCTGAGCGAAGCGCTCGTGACGAGAGTTGGTTAGCGGAGGCATGGACTCGGGCGGCCGGTCATGTCGGCTGCCTCCTGTCAGGGAATGGAAGGGGTGTAAATGCGAAAAACCCCGCGTTAGCAGGGTGTTAGGCCAGATGGCCGAGCCGCTGGCAGGATAGTCCCGACATCCGGGGCCTACCGCAACTCTACGCCGCGGTTACTACCTCGACGTGATCGGCTGGAACGACGATCTCCGTCTTTCTGCCGAACAGATCAAGCCATAGGGTGATTTCCCCTTTGGTGTCAAGGCTTCGCAGGGAAGCAACCACAGCGTTGAAGCCTGCGAACGGAGAGCCGTCGCCCATGCGAACGAGACTGCCCTTCTTGCCCTTGAAGGCGAAGGCACGGCGAGTGCGGTCGTCGGCGCCAATCTGCCCGTCCTCGGCCGCGTTCTTCATCAGCACGGCCATGACCTTGTCGGGGACATACAGCGGCTCCTCGCCGACGTGGACGACAGCGGAGACGCCAGCGATGCGGTTCACCTCTCCAACCTCTTCGACGCGGCAGCGAACGAACGTGTAGCGGGGAAGGAACGGGCGCTCTACCTCCTCCTGCTTGCGGCCCTTGCCGGCCCCGAGGTTGCGCCAGCGCTTGACAAGGAGGTAGGGATACCAGCGGGTGAAGCCGCGCAATTTGAGGAGGCGATCGACGGCGGCTTCCCATCCCGCCTGCGTGTGGACAACGTGCCAGCGAGCGCCGACGACGAGGCGCTCTGGCTCCTCCTCCGGGACATGGACCCACCACGTTTCTGGCAGCTCGCGTCGAAGTCGGTCCATCAGCGTTTCATCGATCATGACTTCTGCCCGCTTGGCGTTCTTGGAGCGTTGTGGGGCTTGATGTTGGGCATGGGTTAGGCGGGGTTCGGAGGCTTCGGAAGCGGAAGCCAGTGCGTGGGTTCGTACTCCCGGAAGATCGAGAAGTTCTCATCGTCGCGGTCAGCCAACTCGCGCATGTCGTCCCACCCAAGCTGGTGCGTGAACCATCGCGACTGCTCGCCGCTGGGCACACGCCTCTGCGTGTCCGGGCCGTCATTCACCCATGTGTATTGAGGGCGGCTTTCCCACCGCGCGATCCGCACGTCTCCGTAGTCGTGCGGCCCGTAAACAATGATCCACGCTCCATCCTTCGGCGCGGTTTCGATCGGCTGCCACTCGCTCATCGGATAGCCCTTTCAGGGAATGCAGGAACGGAAGGGTAGACCCCGAAGCCCTCAAGGCTCAGGAGCGCTGAGAACCTTCGGGCTCGATCCTCGGGGGATGTGTGGTGGTAGCTGTCCAGCTTGCCGAGGACGTGGACGAGGATGTCCTGCGTGGACCTGGTGGGGCGGTCTTCTAGTTCGTGGATGTACTCGACCATCAGCGACTCCATGCGTTGAAGATGCGGCGAACGGCGTAGCCGCGGATAAGTGAGACTGCTGTGAAGATGGCCCCTATCCAGAAGGCTTCGCCAAACGTTGGCGAGAAGCCGAACGCCGGGAGGACGACGATGTTCGTTGCCACGGCCACGCCGTAGCCGATGGCGGTGCTCGTCAGAGCCTCGGTGAGGCTCATGCGGCGGGATTGGCTCACAGCAGGGCCTCCTGCTTCGCTACGGGCTCAGGAGGGGCGGCGACGAAGAGGTCGGCCTGCTTGTAAGCGTCATCGATCCTGCGGCAGGCGATGTCGAAGTACTTCGGCTCGATCTCTATGCCGATGAAAGAGCGGCCGAGCTTGGCGCAGGCCACGCCAGTGGTGCCGCTGCCCATGAAGGGATCGAGGATGGTGCGCGCCGGGCTCTTCCCGATCAAATACTCCATAAGGCTCACCGGCTTTTCGTTGGGGTGCGCTCTCCCCATCGACGCCCGAGTGACGACCCAATGACCCTTGATAACGCCCTCGTCGCGCGAGCCGGACCAACCGCGCCCCCCAACGAAGATTAGCTCAAAACTACCTTTCCATGGGAAGGACAGGTCCCCCATCCCGCTCGCCGGGCCCTTGTCCCATATCAGGGTGCCACGTGTGCCGGCGGGGGCCTCGCGCTTGTCTGATCCAAAGCAAAGCCAGTCCCCCGAGTGCCATGCAAGGACGGCATCGCGAGCCGAGCAATCCCCGTCAGACGCGATCTGCGACCGCATCCACGCAGCCGTCGTGGTCGCCGCCACATAGTTGCTCTCAAAGGCAATTCCGTACGGCGGGTCCGTTACGCAGGCGCCCACCTTCCCGAGCGTCGGGAGCACTTCCCGGCAATCACCGAGCGCCAGTCGAGCGTTGCCTATCGTGACCCACTCAACCATTGGCGCTTCTCTGCAAATGCGAGAGCTTGTGCATCCGCTGGCATTCGCGGCACACCCGAGCCCCCTTTGAGTTGATGCGAGTATTGTCGGCGCTGAACTGGTGCCCGCGGACGCACGTCGTCTTGGCCCGCTTCGCCGCCGCAGCCGCCGCTACGCCAGCGCTGGTGCATTCAGGCGACACCGCCTTCGTGACGCCGCGAAGGGATGCTTGGTAGCAAGCCTTGGAGCAGTAAAGGCAATCGCCGCGGTTAATCTCGACGCGCTTGCGCCAGAATGCTGTCCTACAAATTAGGCAGTTGAACGTCGCCCCCGTGCGAAGCTTCGCGGCGACCTTTTCCCTTCGCGCAGTAGGCCAAACAATGCCAGCCTGCCCCTCCCCGCCGTCTGTGACGTTGAGCAGACGACCGCCCATGCGATACTGTGCTATCCAATGTCGCTCGCGCTCCGCCCAGTCCACTTCCGGCGGAACGAACTCCAGCACCCGCACGCAAAGACGTGCGCCCTCGGATAGGCGCTTCCGCAGCCATCGATAGACCGGCAGATGCGCCTTGCGCCCGGCTCGCGCAGCCGAGATGTGCGCCTTGTGCCGGTCGACGACATACCCCGCGGTCTTGCCAACGTAGCGCGGCTCTCCGCTCTCCTCGCAAAGCGCATAGATGCTGACTTGGGTAGCGTTGCCGATCTGCTCGACGCGCATCAGGCGGCCTCCTCGTCGTCGTCGGGATCGGGAATCCAGCCACCGGGCGGCGGGCGCGTGATCGCTTCCCAGCTCGGGTGCTTCATCCACGGCTGGCGGATCGGCTTCACGATCTCCCGTCGATCCCCGGCCACAGCATCCCGCCGGCGGTCTTCGTCTCGTAGGCGCTCGCACTCGGCTGCGATCTCTGCGGTGCTGGGAGCGAAGGCGGCGTTGTGGCCCTCGACCTCGCCCCGCATGAAGCGCCCTGCCGCGCGGCGGATGTTCTCCTCGCCGTAGGAAGCAAGCGCCTCGACGTAGACACCGACGACCGCCGCCGGGTCAGTGGGGCGGTCCCGGAATGAAATCAGCATCTTCGTCAGGCTCTCGGCGATACGGGTAAGCTCCGCTCGCGATTGCCTTGCGTTCCAGGTCTGGAGGGTATCCGTCGCCATTTTCGAGTTCCGCTAGTTCGCGTCGTGTGGCCTGGAGGATGTCACCGAGGGTAGGCTTGCCGTTCCCTGCCCTGCCCGGCGGGCCGGCGGCTCGCGGCATGACGTAGCCGGCCGGATAGGTCTCCCAGCCCCGCTGGTTGAGCCATACGGCGGCCTGCTGGACGTAGGGCGTGCCGATGTGGCCGAGGATCGTTTCGGCCTCGGCGTAGCGGCCGGCGGCTGCAATGATTTCCTCGGCATCGACGCCCGAGCGGACCGCTGCGTCGAATTTCAGGGAGGCGGGGTGCTTCGGGTTGTTCCCTGCCCGCTTCGGATAGATCGACCAGAACCGACCGAAATTCTCTCGCGCTCCAGAGAGAGAGCGTAGCGATCTCTCTTCTGGCTCTGGCTTCTGGTTAGCATTGCCGTCGGATTGCGTTGGCATTGCCGACGCATCTGGCTGCTGTTGGTTTTGTTCAGCTTTCCGCCACCGCTTTTCGGCGGCCTGTTTTCCTACCTCTGACTTTTCCGTGCGGTAGACTTGCTCTTTCTGGACGCGATCGTTCCACAGCCCGCCCTCGACGAGGACGATCTTGCCGCCATCGATCAGTGCCGCGAGCGCCTTGGAGAAAGTCGAGTTAGACGCGCCGCAGAGGCGGGCAAGCCGTGCCGGATCGTTGGGCAGCGGCTCTCCGCGCTCGTACATCATTGCGATCATGGTGATGTAGACGCCGGACTCTACGGCGCTAAGGCCGCGCGTCCCCGCGAGCCAGTCCGATGGAAAGAACCTGACCCACGGAAGGTCACTCATGCTGGGCGCCCTCAAAGAAGTCCGAGGGGTGGTAAGGTGGATCAGACCCAGGCACGCTGAGATGATCGTAGGCTTCGAGACTATCCGTGAACTCGTCGGCGCCGAGCACGCGGTCTGCGAATGCCGTGAGCGCCATCCGCATGTACGCCACGGCGTCGGACGGGGCGATGTTGAACCATTCCCCATAGGCCCGGACGCACGAGCACGTCTTGTGGAACGCCCGCTCAACCTGACGCGCGTGCGACCTTTTCCAGAACGCGTGCGTAGCGAGCAGAACGATAATGTCCCGCTCGGTGCTCTGAATCTCCTTTAGTCGATGCCGCGGATGCTGGGACAGGCCGATTTTGCACGGCCCGACGATCTCGTTGTCTGGCGACAGACGCGCCATGATGTAGACGTAGTGGTCGCGCTCATCGCGCGTATTCCACTCGGCCGAGTTTTTCGGGACGCAGCTCATGCCAGGAGCCTCGCCCGGATGGCTTCAACGTCAGAGGAGATGGGATCGCCGGAGGCAATGAGTTCGGCTATCTTCCGGTAGCCGTGGAGGATCGTCGTGTGGTCCTTCCCACCGAGGAGGCGGCCGATCTCCGGGAGCGAGCGGGTCGTAAGTTCCTTGCTCAGGAACATGACCACCTGTCGCGGGCGGGACACCAAGCGAGTACGGCGATTGGCGAGGAGGTCGATCTTTCGGATGTTGAAATGCTCGGCCGACGCGCAGATGATGTCGATGACGCGGATGCGCCGATTAGCGAGCGCCGCGATCTGTTGCGCCTCGCGGGCGAGGTCAATCTGCGGAGGGAGGGAGATTTCCACAGGCGAGGCGTAGACAATCCTCGGTTCTATGCGCTTACGCACAGGACGAGGGGCCATGCGGTGAGGGAAGAACGCCCGCCGCACCCCGGCGTAACGCTCCGTCATCTCCCTGCCGCTTGCTGGCGATGAAACAGCCACCATCTGGCTCATGTACGCACCTCGGCTGGCTGATGACGGGTGAGGGAGCGGTCGGGCTCTAGAACCTGGAGGAGGTCGAGGAAGGCGATCGCCTCGTCGTAGCCCTTGACGCAGCGGTACAGGCCGCCGGCCTGCTGCCACTCCTGCTCAATCTGGCGCTGTTCAGGGGACTGCCGGCCACCGAGGGCCTTGAGCTCCAAGCCGATGGCCCTGCCCTTCCACAGGAGCACGTAGTCGGGCTCGCCGGCCCTCACTCCCTGCCGCTTGAGACGGGCGCCAGTCTTGGCGGAGCGGGCTTCACCGTTCGGGACGGCGAAGAAGTGCAGCCCCTCCTTGCCGCGTAGGCGGAGGGTGTCGTGGATCACGCACGCCAACCGAAATTCGGCGTCGTTCCGCATCACGCCGTCTCCGTCTCTCTTGGAGCGGGCTCTAGAGACTGACGGAAGATGGAAAGGGCCTCGTCACGGAGGGGGCGGAAGCGACGGGCGGAGAACGGCGAATCTTGCCCGGCAGCCCACCCATTGGTGATCGGCCGCGAAATCTCCTCAAGAAGCACAGACGGTTCGCCCGTAACCAGATGCGCGAGATAGTCGCGTATGGTGTAGACCACGCCACGGCGCAAGCCGCCCATATTCGGCCTCCAAGTCACCAGAGGATCGGGAGGTGCCCATTCGGGGTGCGGTTGGTCATCGACGCAGACCACCAACTGTCCAACGTGAAACATCAGATCTTCCTCCCCTCAAAAAGGTCGGGTTGAACGACGCGCTCCTGCCTGTCCCGGAGCTTCCGGGTGCGCTTGCGCCACTTCGCCTCCGCCTTCGCCGCGCGTTGGGCGCGCCACCATGCGAACGCCTCTGCCACGGCCCAAATCCACCGCATTCACAGCCTCCTCCCCTCGATCTCGCGCCGTAGCGCGTCCCTGGCTGCCGCCGCAGCCTCCGCTTGATCCTCGAGCTGCCGAAGCCTCTCGGCCCGGACTGCATCGTCCAGCCACCGAGGAGCCTGCGGGAACAGCGCGGCGAGCGCCGAAGGGCCGTAGGCGCCGATGAGCCGGGCAAGCTGACGCGCCTGTGGCAGGGAGGCGTGGCAAAGCCACTTCTCGACCGTCGCGGCCGAGATGCCCGTCTCCGCCTCGACACATGCCGCAGTATCCCTTGGGTGTAACCGCCGCAGGAACGTGGATAAACCTACGTGGCAAGCCGTAATTCGGTCTGCCTCTGAGCGGAAGTTCTTCCGGTAAGGCGTATAAGTCATTTCCCGTCCAGTGCTGTTCAATGGCAGCGCTGAAGACGGAGCTTGGCTATGCATACTCACTGCGAATACCTCGACGACGACGCGGCCGAAGACCTTGCCGGGAGAACGGCCGCGAACGAGAACGAGTTTGGTTCAGAGGAAGCCGGGATGGAGTTCGAGCCCCTAAGCTCGATCGTGAACCGGCTGGTTGGAAGGCTGGTGGCCGATGGGGAGTGACGGGTCAGCCCGCGGTCCACCATCGCCCCGCCGCCGAAGCGACGGGGCGGCGTGGTATCGAGCCTGTGCCCGGACGGAATTCCGACGGGTTCGGTATGGCGCATCACCTCCCTTCGGTAAGAGGCAGGGAAGGGAGCGCCCGTCCCGCACGGGGAGGCGGAAGCGGGGCGGACGCCTCTGAGGCGGAGGGAGAGGAGGCCCTTCGACGCCACAGGCTCGATGTCTCGGGAAGAAAAGACCGGCACCGCCGGCAAGACGCGCGGGAGGTTGGACGCGCGATGTTCGGATGAATGGCTGCTGAACGGGGCGGGCTTGTCCCCGTAGTTCACCGCTGCCCGATGGCGCAGGGTCGTTGTCACAACCCCTACATGCAACCGTCCGTAGGCACACGGGGCGCCTCTGGCGGAGGGCGGCTGATGGGAAAGTCGGAAGCGGCTGTCGTTGAGCCGTGCGTGATCCAGACGCGCTACATCTCGGGGATACTGGCCCCAGTGTTCGATGGGCAAAACTGGATCGTCACCGTGATCGAAAGGAGGATGCTCGACGGGGAGTGGTGCAGGGTCGTGGTGGATCGCTACGCGCTGTCCGAAGCCGACCTGATGGAGGCCGTCGCAACAGCGATGACGCCGCTGGCGGATCGGGTCTGCGTGCCGCTGGTGCTGCACTCCTGACATCAGGCAGCCTCGCCTTCGCGGATCGGCTCGTCCCTAAAATCGTCCGCCGTGATCTTGCCGTTGCTGAAGGTGCGGAGCGCATCGATGGTCGCCCAGTCCGGGCGGACCTTCCTACGCCGGATGCGGCTGATTGTGGCCCTTGAGACGCCGACCGCTTCGGCGACCTCCTCGTCCTTGAGGAGCCTCCGCTTGGGGTTCTTCCCAGCCATGTAATCAGAGAGGTGCATAGCTCCTTGTACATGGGGCGCACATTGGCCGTCAAGGCCCTTGTACGCGAGGGGGCATGTACGATGACAGGAATGGGCTGCACCCTATGTACATGCCGCCCGTAACCCCCCGCTTCAAAGGCCGTCCGCAGCTCCGGCGGACCTTCATCCGCCAGTGGCGCGAGCACCAGGGGCTCACCCTCGAAATGCTGGCAGAGCGGATCGGAACGACGCACGCCTCGTTGAGCCGCGTCGAGCGCGGCCTCCAGCCCTACTCCCAGCCGCTTCTTGAGGCACTAGCAACGGCGCTTGGCGTCGAGCCCGCCGATTTGCTCATACGGAACCCGGAAGACCCCGAAGGCATCTGGTCGGTGTGGGACCAGGCCAAGCCCGCCGAGCGGCGCATGATCGTCGATCTGGCGAAGACGGTCACGAAGACCGGAACGTAAGCCCCGACAGTGGCTTGAGTCCCGCCGCGTAACCCGCGCTGGCCTTTGCATGCCCGATAATGTACACTAGTCGCACATTCCGCTTGACGGGCGTTGTGCATGGGGCGTACATATATCCCATCGAACAACGCCGCTGATGCGGCCCCGATGGAGGACCGAGATGAGCAAGCTGATTTGGGAGACCGAGCCGAACGGATCGCTCCGAGCGCTCGGGGACAATACCGGCGCGGAGTACCTGATCGAGGTCGGATTGGACGGCAGCTTCGTCCTGTTCATCGACGGCTACGCGACGACTGACTTCGAGACCGCCGACGAGGCGAAGGCCGACGCCGAGGAACACGAAGCCCGCGACGAAGACCCGAACAACACCTTCCGTGGCGACTTCGCCGGCTTCGCGGAGAACCACTAGCCATGTCCAGCCACCTCGCAGGCAAGATCAATCGGGCAGTCTCCGACTTGGAAGAACTGCTGGAGCGCGCACAGCGCGAGTTTGAGCGGGACGACCTCCCTGATGGATGGGACGACGACCTCTCCGACGCTGACGAGGCCGCTCAGAACGCAGCATCGCAGATCGGTTCCGCGTCGGACTTCAACGAATACCTCGACAAGATCGAGGCGATGCTCGTGCGGATCGGGCACTTTGAGGAGGCCGCCTAGATGCACTCCCCCTACGCCACCACCATCCGCCCCCTGGACATTTGCGACGACGTTTCGCTCGCCGTCAGCCAGCAGCAGCGGCTTGCGATGCTCAAGGAAGACCTCCGGGTCTCCCTGCTCCTTGAGCCGATCGAAACCGCCCCGGCCGAAGGCGAGACGTTCAGCGCCTACCTCACGAACGGGGCGCGGGTGACTGCCGAGCGGTTCGACGACCGCTTCGTCGCCTACGACCGCGAGCACCCGAACATGTTCCGCCGCCCGATCATGGCGAGCGAGTTCGTCGGCTGGCTCAAGGACGACGAGGACGGCGACGGCGGCCTGCCTCCGCTCGTCCCACGTGAGGATGAGTACTCAACCGCAGCCGCTCTCGGCAGGGAGGAGGATTAGATGGCTGTTCGTCAAGACAAGTTCCAGCCCGGCGACGAAGTCCAGTGGACTGAAGAATTTTTCAACCTTGGGGTTGATCTGTCCGACGGCACCGAAGGCCCGTTCCTCATCCTCACCGTTGGCGATGTCCCCTACCAGCCCGGTCACGACGCCGGGGACCAGTCCAACTGGCAGGCCATGGGCCACACCCAACTCGTAACGCTCGACGAACTAGCCGGCACATGGAGCGGTGCGTTCTTCGAGAAGGTTAGCCCCGCTCCCGACCGCCCCATCAACGACCTGTCAGACGACAGCGATGCTCTCGCGTCGGCTGGCTTCATCGAGGAGGCGTAGATGGGCGTGAAGCAGGACTTGCAGAACGCCGCCGCGCTGCTCCGCGATGGCGGGTGGTGCCAGTTCGACATGAGCGATGGGTATGGTCGGCACTGCGTCCATGGCGCTCTGTTGGTCGTTGCTGGCCGGGACAACGGGCGCTTCTACGCTGCTCGCGACTTCCTCCGGGACAGGGTCACCGGCGGCGGGTTGATGAGCTGGAATGACTCCCCCGGCCGCACTGCCGAGGAAGTTATCGCAGCCCTTGAAGCCGCTGCGGAGGCCGCCGATGCGTAACCTCGCCCGCCTCCATCTCGCAGCTTCGTCGGCAGCCTTCGTTTTCCTCCTCGCCGCTGCGGCGCTCCTGTGGAGGATGACGTGACCAAAGCTGAGAGCTGCATCCTTGGCATGCTCAACGCCGCGCCTACCGCCACGCATTGGTTCGCGAAGCGGTGCGGTATCTCCACTCAGCAGGCCAGGCGCGTGTTGTGGCGGCTAAGGCGGCGAGGTCTTGCCCTGCCGGTCGAGGGAGATTCGGGGCGCGTCTATTGGTGGGCAAAGCCATGACCCGCTTCCGCTTCCCTGCCCGTCTTTCCCTGACGATCCGCCCGAAGCGCACCACGCGCCGTCTGGCAGACAACGCCCGTCTACGTCGTCAATCCCTCCCCAGGCGCTCCGTAACCATACGGGGTCCGGGCTGTTCTGAAATCTACTTC
>Ga0172380_10005465_pt1 | contig 15404 bp, 8 predicted proteins | sample Leawe162metaG_FD_119747 | JGI IMG/M metagenome (GOLD analysis project Ga0172380, IMG submission 119747) | Leachate microbial communities from a municipal landfill in Southern Ontario, Canada - Leachate well 162 metaG | ecosystem: Engineered > Solid waste > Landfill > Unclassified | place...
ACGCGCCCTTGCGCGACGGGGGAAGTGTGTTATGCTGGCCGACCTGTTCTTTGATTGGCTGCACAAGCCGATCGATTCCGTCTTCCCACTTTGGGGGTGTTCTGGATTCGACCTTTGGTTGGAGTGCGCCGCTGCCCTTGGAGGATGAACGTCCCTCCCAAATCCCCGTTCAAACAAACAAACGGCAACACTGAAGAAATGCCCCTCGCTGCCTAAGTGCAGTGACGTCCGCCTGGCGATATCTGCTAGCTAACGTGGACGACGACAGCAGACATAGCATCGGGAGCCATCCGCGGGCCTGATGTCGTATCTTCACCCGGGGACATGCTTGTGTCTAAGCGCGGTTGGTCGCGTAACACCGGCGAGATAAATACCAGCACATAAGGGTAGACGCGGTGCGCGAAGGCCGAAGGGACCCGGGTTCAAATCCCGGCACCTCCACCATTTAAAACTTATTGATCACCGACATTATCCTTGGGCGCAAGAAGTGAGCCTCAAGCTCACTTCTTAGTGTCATTCGTCAGCGCTCAGATTGAGCGCCCGATCGTCACCGCCCCAGGAGACCTTGCTGAAGCTCGTATCCAAATCGTGGATTCTCGCCGGTTCCGCCGGCATAATGCCACGCCAAAAACGAAAGAGGGGGCCTTGAACAAGGCCTCCTCTTTTTTGGTTAAATCGACCGATCCCTTAGCTCCCCTTTTTCGAAGCTCTCCAATCCAAGAAAGCCCGGATATCTGGAGGCACACGAAGCGCTGGATCCCTCAATGGCTTGTTATCGTTCATCATTGAAGCCATCCGGCTATAAATCTGCCTCGTTCGCGGCAAGAGCCATGCCCCACTCTTGATTCCGTGCTTCCACACATTCGCAGCGGTGATCGCCTTTCCAGAGCTTTTTACGCTCAGGATTGAAGTTCGCAGTTGGATGACCACCTCCCATACGAATCCGTGGCGTCGAAGCTCACGAATTTTTTGGTTGTGGGCATTTAGGCGATTGCGAAATTCCGCACCCAATGAAATCGGGCTGTTAATACTGACGTCTAATGTAGTCAGAACATCTTTGATGAAAACTCTCTCAAAGGGATGAGTTTTGATTTTATCATCCAGTGTTTCGAGAAGCAGACCTGAGTCATTTATTTTTAATCTCCTCTTGTAAGCTCTGGGCTTTCTTATCGAAGAGTGGATTGCACGTATTCGAATTTCGGACACAGCCAACTCCCGCTCGAAAGCGTCAACCACATTGATATTCGCGCACCAAGCGATGGAGAGAATTTTTTCTAGCTCGGGAACCCCCAGCCCCAGCTTCCACCAACCAAAACTCGTTGGTGGAATACCAAGGGCCCTGGCCAAGGGCTTCCACCCCCCGGCGGCTTTGTAAATCGTCATGAGATTGGCTCGAAAGATATCAAAGGGCAACCTTGCTCCAGGTTGATGCGATGTTGCCCAAACCAAAAGTTTGGCGCACTCCTGAGAGCGCCAAATCCCCGGATCATCAGGGTCGTGACTGGCATCGATCCGCGACATTCGATCAGCATCACATTTCATGCATTTACGAATATGCACCGTGAAACTGCTGCTATTCTGAAGCGCTCCACATTCCGGACAAGCCCGCTCCAATTTAATGCAATGCACAGGACAATGAGTAACTCCTTTAACTTGCCAAACCAATCGCTCGTAAGGCTCCTCGTCTGCTAAAATGCATGCAGGGCACCAAGCACGGCTTTGTGCGTAATCGACATGGGCACATTTGAGATTTTTGGCTGGCCCCAAGGTTAACTCGCGCAACCGGGATTGCAGGGTCAAACGCTCAATAGCTTCGATCTCGCCACCCGAAACACCCCTTTGAAGTCGTTGGCATGTATAGAAACGAATATTTCCGATGTGGGGGCCATATGCAATAGGACCAATCACATATTGGACCAAATCGACAAAACGGACGGCATGCGCATCAGCTAGCCTCAATAAATAAGAGAACAAGGATTCTACGTGTGGTGTTCCTAGTCCCTTCGGAATTAGACCTACCAATAGGCTACGAGGAGGAACCGAAATCCGCACCTCGTGCTCGGATGCCGTATCCAGAAACACAGGATCGGTCTTCGCATCGGAGATTGGGGCTATGCAAAAATCAGATTTCATAGTTTTAATTTCGCACGCCCTCAAATTCCCGAAGAGCTGTGATTCCTCGATTAATCTCCATCTGCCAGACCTTGAACGCTCCATCTGGCGCCATTGTTTTTCTGAGTGCATCATCGTTCAGCGGAGAGTGATTCCTGCGTGAATGGATAAGTGCCTCTGACAACCATCGAGCAAGCAGTCCGACACATCCACAAGAGCGCTCCAGCAGCAGGCCATTGCTGTTACTCAGGTCACACTCAACCCCCGAATCTCTTAATCTGTATTGGAAACCTGATACAATTTTTGAAAAATCTTCAGCTTCGTTATTAGCATAGGGAGATAGGTGCACAGTGATGCACCGCCGGTTGAGCTGCCCATTCATTGAGCCCAGTTTAACGAGAGAATAATCACCAAGGACTACCAAGTGGCATGCGCTTCGGTTCGAGATCGACTTCAGGAAGCTCAGGTTTTTTGCCAGCGCTCCTTTCGTGCCAGCCTCAACCAAGGCGCCACCTTCATCTAGCAGCACCGCTGCCGGACGGCGGTGTCGGATCATTTTGATGCAGGCGCTGTGAAGCGCCGGCAGTGTTGATCCTGCCCTATTTGTGCCATCGATGACTTTACGATCAACCAGGATATCGTTGGCGTCGGTTAACAGATCATGGAAGAGGCATCGCCAATCAGGGCCACGACCGGGCACGAAAAACGTTTCTGCCGCCACTGAGGCGAGTCGGCTTGTATCGCATCGCATGCTTTCGGCAAGCAGGGCATCCAGTCGCTTTCGCAAGATTTTCAGGAGAGTGCTTTTGCCCGTTCCCGTGGCCCCAACGACAAGCAGGATCACTGGCTCGTTGAAGGCCATAATGTGATCGATCAACCAATCGCATACCGCGCTTAGGTGAGAATGCTGGATTACCCAGCGATGCAACGGCTGGACATTAATAAGTGCTGTATTCGTTTGCATGGTCTTTAGATTTGCTCAGTTGGGAAATACTCACTCGTAATCGCCCTAGACGTTGGGGCCATTGGCGGGCGTGGGTCGGAACTACTGACGCCACTGGCATCGGAATCGTCCTCGAAATTCTCACCTCGGTTACGACGCATCTGTTTCGCGGACGCCTTGAGCCGCTGGATGGCGGCGATTTCCTCCGGACTCTTTCGCTTCGAGAAAAGCCCAGCCTGCAACTGGTCCAGGATTTTGGTGTAGTTGCGCCCATAGCTCAGACGCGCACGACGTAGTTCCATGCTGGCGACGGCCAATTGCTCGGGAGTTCTTTCTCGCAAGCGCAGGAGCTTTGGTGCCGTGCACTCATGCCATTCGCCACGGACGAAAGCATGCACGCGGGTGACATCTAGTGGGTCCCACCGCACTGGCACCCGAGTCCCCGTCAACTCGGCCGAGTCAAAAACATCGTTCCAGTAAAGAATCGCACTCACTTGAACACCGTCGTTGGCCTGAATCTTAGCGGTTCCGTCACCACTATCCACGAGTGGTAGCGTGAGCATACGAAACGTGAGATCTTCCTCGATGCGAATGTGGTCACGCATGCCATGCTGCTGCAGGCTTTCCTCACGGACCTGCCGAGGACTCATTCCGTTTAAGCCCGCGTGCGGGAGTTCATCGTAAACTTTGTAGCAGTAGGTCTCCAGCTCGGTCTGGAGCTCATTGATCGTGTAAGCCGCCAGCCGTTCAGGATGGTGCGACGGACTGATTCGCTGGTGAGTCCTCAAGGAGGCCGTCGCCCCCGCCATCGTATCGGTCACGCGCTTGTTGAAGCTGCCAAAAAAGCGCTCTATTTCCGCACCCCAGCGGGGACGCCCTACGGGGCGGCGAATGAATTCGATCTGATAAAATGCCAGGAAAAATTCGACCGACGCATTCGTGAATTCAGACCCATTATCGGCGAGGATTTCCGACGGCATCCGCCCATGACGACGCACGCAGTCCCGGAATAGACATAGAGTCGATGCTGCGCTCGGCGGTTCGTAGCTGACATATGACCCGAGCACGGACCGTGAGTAAGCATCCAGCATCACGACCATCCATGCCGTGCCCAAATTGATTCCTAGCGTTTTGCACAAAAGGCTGAGATCGGCGACCGAGCAATCGATGTGACCACGCTGCATATACCGCTCGGGTCGTCCAAACGCATACAGATTGGTGACCGGTGCTGCGTGTTGAGCTGCTGCATAAGTGCCACGCTTGGCATTTTCCACGATGCTCTTTGCCTGACGCCTGATCGCACGCCCGAAGGTGCGGAGATCAACAGCCTTGATGTTATCTTGGATACAGACTTCGCGATAAGCAGCGTATGCATGGGCAACGCAGGTTTCACCTTTGTTCAGGTAATGGTCTTCTATGCCCTTGTTGAGGGCTTCAAGCACCACCTTGGGGAGCCGGGAACGATGCAATTCCACTGGTGTGCGTGTCCGCAAACAGCCCAAAATCGCGCCCTGCCGTCCGTAACGGGCTGCACTGAGACGCGTTTTTTTCAACCAGCGCCTCTCCGTTGATGTAAGTTTTGGCGCTCCTTTGGGTGCCCGACGCATGCCCTTTGTGATGTAGTCTTCCAGCCGCGAAAATTTGACCAGTGCTTTGGCCAATTCCGACGGCGGTGTCACTTTCAGGACATTGTTGACCGCTTGGGCCCCCGCAGCCGGCACGCCGCACGACCGCAATTTACCATCCGCCTCCAAGCGGCGCAGAATATTGAGTTCCATGGGCATCACCTCACCGTGCCCATCGGCCAGCATCACCGTGGTGCCGTCCACATATTCCACCAATTGATCGCGGCCACGGATGATCAGATGCTCACCCTTGGTGAACTTGGCTCGACGCAAGGATGGGTCGGCCTTCGCCCTCTCCAGCTCGACGATTTCGTGGGCTTGGGCGACGGCTGCATCGGTGAACACCCTGCACGCATGTGCCGCACTTACCTCGTAACGCCGAAGATCAACCCATAGATCACCACACACGATCATCCGTTTACAGTGATCTTGGGTTATGCCGGAAACCTCCCGCAAAATGCTCTCAAGGAAACACCCGGGGGTTAAGGCCACATATTCGCGGGCCTTTGCGACAAGCCCTATCGGTGCTGGCTGGCAGTCGGCACGAAAGTAATCCGCAAGGTAGGCACTGTTATTGGCCAGTTCCGGAGAAAGGTCCCTCTGCGTCATGACCTGATAACTCGCACCATAGGTGTTCAGCGCAGCAGCTTCTCCTGGCGGGAAAAACCATCCTGGGGTGTCGGTTTTCGGCAGATAAGCACAGTCCGACTTCCCGGTGTTACGCCGCAGCCATTGCTCATTCTTCACGTCGATAAATTTGAGCGGACACCAATCGACCAGCGGTTTCTCGGGGACACGAAGCAACAAAAGGAAATCAACCAGATGCTCCTTACTGGATTCACCCAACGCGGAATCGCGGAGAGGCACCTGCGTGAAGACCGCTTCAACCAAGCTGTCTTCAATCAGGTTAATCCCCACGCCGCGCTCCAGTGTCGAGCCGGACACAAACCGGAGATCGCCCATCTTGGGGCTGTGGTAATTACGCGGCATGCTTCGAGCGCTTGGCGCAAAAGCCGGCGGGTGGCGGGTCGCTAGGAAATGAATCAAATCCAGAATGGCGGGTTTTATCCCCAGCACTTGGAGGCCGCTTAAGTAGAGATCTGCATTGAATGAAGGCTTCATTTTGACTTTAGTGTATCAATCGGCGAGCGGTATTGCCCCTCGATTTGATACACTAAAGTAAAATATAAGCAGTGCACTTTAGTCAAACAAGAACCTCCATCTTGTTTTACTTTAGTGCATTTTATTATTTATGAACAAATTAAAAGAAGATCAACATAGCTCCAACGAACCCAGCGCATTATCTCAGCGCATTCGTGAGTGCGTGCGGAAATCTGGCCTTACGGCCAAAGATTTCGCTGTAAAAATTGGCATATCCCCCTCTGCTATAACGAAATATCAGCAGAAGAATAGCGAACCGAGCATAACCGTTGCGAGCGCGATGGCCAAAGCCGCAAATGTGCCATTGCAGTGGCTTGCTAGTGGCGAGGGTCAACTAGAGGTTGCGCAGCAGCCTGAATCCACCATCAATAGCACTTTAGTTCATTTAGTTGAACAGGTGGGCGGAATTGAAGCGGCCATCAATTTACTGAGCCAAGCGCCTGAAGTGCACCGCGAGCAGTTTGCCTCAGCCCAATTGCCGCCGCCAAAAACGACCTCTGGAGATGCGCCTCCAGCAGAAGCCACACCCCCAGACATTACCGCGCGGCTTTGCCGCTTCGTTAATGATTACGGCGGCGCGGCACCTCTCGCCAAAGACATCGGGCTGCCCATTGATCGCCTAAGCGATCTGTGCCAAGGGGCGACGCCAACCATTCAGGAGCTTCAATGCCTGGCCAGTAATAGAGTGCTTTCCCTCGATTGGCTAATCGCGGGCGATAGCATTCGCTCAGAGTCGGCGTGGAGTTCGCATCTGTTAATTCGATTCGAGAAAGCTCTCAGAAATATCGATGCCCTGAGGCCCCCGAAAACTTCCGAAGCCGGCCTTGACGGCATAGCAATCGACCCAACTCCGTTTATTCAACCGGAGGGCATTCTCGATGGGTATATCAAGGTCTATCGCGAACTTCCTCCGTCGCGATATACGAGCGAAAAAATAGATAACGACTCCTTGGATCCCGTGCTTCGCGAGGGGGATATTGCGATCTTCGACATGAACAAGAAACGGGTCTCCTCGGGAATTTATCTAATCGATAGTTCAGCCGGACAAACTATCGCCAAGGTTCAAAATGAAGGCAATCGGCTTATGGCTAGTTATTTAGCCCATAAATCAACAAGTTTCGAAGTTGATCCCTCAGCCATTGCCGGAACCGCTGTTTGGGCCTTTCGACGGATTACACTGAGGGACACCTGAGCCAAGTTTTGACCATTTCTGAACCCACGGCTTGCATTTCGTCAATTCGCCGGCAAGTTTGCCGGCGAAACAATGACCGAATTGCAAGACCGTCTATTTTTTAGCTCAAATTCGATTGGCGCAACGGACAATAGCTCCGCCGGCTTTCGCTTTGGTGCAGTCGGCACGCACAGCAGCCGCACACTGATGCTCTCCGAGCTGAGCATCATACTGGACTTATTGCCGCTGGGGTTTACGCGAGAAAATTGCCGCCGAGCCATCATCGACGAAAACTGCCTTGGAAAGCCGACAACCGCGACCCGCAAGCTGAGTTTCCAGCGACTGACGGAACTCTACGGCCTCAACCAAGAGATTCCCCTGTTTCGTTTATTGGATCGCCTGTGGCGACTGACTCCGGACGCCCGCCCTCAACTCGCTCTTTTGATCGCACTCGCACGCGACCCTCTTCTGCGTTCAACCTCACTTGCTATTGCTGCAACCCCGTATGGCGCAGACTTTCCCCGTCAAGCCGTCGCAGAAGCCCTTCGCACCCTCACTGCCGGCCGCCTTAACGAATCTATATTGGACAAAGTTGTCCGCAATTGTGCCAGTTCATGGACGCAGAGTGGATACTTCGAGGGACGCACGTTTAAGCGACGAACCAGAGTCCGTCCTTCCTACGCGTCAGTTGCGCTGGCCCTAGCGCTCTCTCGCCTCGCAGGCTTTCGCGGAGCCGCACTCTTCTCAAGCTCTTGGACGTCCCTCTTGGACACAGATCCAACCATGGCCCGAGAGCTGGCTATGGAAGCCAAGCGCAACGGTTTAATAGATTTGCGCATTTCGGGCGATGTTGTGGACATGGATCTTACCCGCCTCGACCCCGTTTTTGTTCAGATCGCCTAACTATGTCGCGAATCGAAGATATCTCTGAGCGTTACGCACATCATATTGCGACTCCATGGCAGCGCACCACCGCCGGGGCTCAGCGGGTGATCATGGCGGTCTATGACAAGGAACTCGAGCGCACGCTCCTTGCCCGCAAAGTGCTTTTTGAATCGGCCACAATTCAAAATGGCTATCAATGGAAGGAACTGGATCTCGCCTCTGTATTCCCCGCGTGGATGGCTAGCGACGAATACCGGGATGCTTACTTTGAGCAGCCTGGTGATCTTCATCTTAAACTCGAATCCGAGTTTCCTGATCACGTAGCAGAGCTTCTTCGCAGCAAACTCACGTCCTCCGAGGTGACGGATCAAACCGTTGTCGCGATTTTTGGTGTGGCCACCCTGTTCGGGTTGGCGCGCTTCTCCGAGGTCATTCGCAAAGTTGAACGCGACATAAAAGGAAGGCTGCTAGTGTTCTTCCCAGGCCATTTCGAAAACAACAACTACCGACTGCTCGATGCCCGAGACGGTTGGAACTACCTCGCGATCCCTATCACCCACTTTTCCGAAGACTACGCCCAATGAAGATTCAGGACATCCTCCAGCGCGACCCCGCCACGCACCCGCTCATCAATCAAGGCCAGGCGCGCATCTCTGATGAGCGCGAAGGCAACGCTCGCTTGGAGCTGCGCGGCGAACTCTCCACGTTCGTCTGCGAAGGCCAATACTCCGATGGCATCATTCGCATCGTTCGTTCCTTTTTGGAAAACCATGGCCGCACCAGTCAAAAAGGCGCGTGGGTGAGCGGCTTTTACGGCTCCGGTAAATCGCACCTCCTGAAAATGCTCTGCCATCTCTGGATGGACACGACGTTCGATGATGGAGCTACTGCACGCAGCCTTATTCCCTCGATGCCGGACGATCTTCGCGCCGTTCTTCGTGAACTGGAAACGGCTGGCAAGCGAGCGGGTGGTTTGCTCGCCGCCGCTGGAGCACTGCCGAGCGGCACAACGGAGAATGTGCGTCTCACCATCCTCTCGATTTTGCTCAAAGCCACAGGCCTGCCGGAGCTTTTCCCTCAGGCGCGCTTCTGCCTCTGGCTTCACGCACAGGGCTGGTTTGATCGCGTGCAACAGCATCTCACCGCCGCCGGGAAGGATTTCAGGAGCGAACTCAACAACCTCTACGTGAGCGGCCCTATTGCTCGCGCCATTCTCGATTGTGACCCCAAATTCGGCACCTCCGAGGCCGAAGCCCGTCTCTCCCTCAAGGCTCAATTTCCGCCACAGACCACTGACATCACGACCGACGTCTTCCTGCAGACAGCCAAGGAAGCGCTCAAGCGGGTGGGACAACAGGGGCGCATGCCGTGCTGCATCCTGATTCTCGACGAGGTGCAACAATACATCGGTGACTCCAACATCCGCGCCACGCTCGTTACCGAGGTCGCTGAAGCCGTCTCCAAGCAGCTCGACAGCCATCTGATCATCGTCGGCGCAGGTCAGAGCGCGCTCACCGAAGTGCCGCTTCTCCACAAGCTCCTCGACCGCTTTACCATTCGCGTTCCGCTTTCCGACGCCGAGGTAGAAACCGTTACCCGCAAAGTTATTCTCCAGAAAAAGCCCACCAGCATTTCTACAGTGCGCCAGTTACTTGAAGCGCACGGAGGTGAAGTGTCGCGTCAGCTCCAAGGCACCAAGATCGCCGAGCGCGTGGAAGATCGTGACGTCATCCTTGAAGATTATCCGCTGCTGCCGGTGCGTCGTCGCTTCTGGGAGCATTGCTTTCGTCAGGTGGACGCCGCTGGCACTCAAAGCCAGCTGAGATCCCAACTGAGCATCATCCACAATGCAGTCGCCAAGCTGTCCGCTCGTGATGTCGGCGCGATCATCCCTGCTGATGAACTCTTCGATGCACTCGCACCTAATCTCGTAAACACGGGCGTTCTCCTGCGCGAAATTAACGAGCGCATCCTCCAAGTCGGCAAAACGGAGGGCTCTCTCGCTCGACGCATCTGTGGCCTCATTTTTCTGATCGGTAAGCTCAAGCGTGAGGACGGCTTGGATACTGGTGTCCGCGCCAACAAAGAACACCTGGCGGACCTTCTGATCGATGATCTTACGGCCGATAACGGTCGCCTTCGTTCCGAAATTGACGCCTGTCTTCGCAAGCTGAGCGAAACCGGTGTTCTGATGGCTGTGGGCGATGAATACCGCCTGCAGACTCGTGAGGGATCCGAGTGGGATCGCGAGTTCCGCAACCGTCAGACCAAGCTTAATAACGACGATGCTGCCATCCAGTTTCGCCGCGACCAACTGCTCCATTCTGAAGCTGACCGCATCATCCGTAGCATCAAAAAACCTCACGGCCTCAGCAAAGAATCCCGCTCGTTGCTCGTGAGTCGTGATGCGACAGCCCCCACCGGGGATGGTGCCAGTATCCCTGTGTGGGTCCGTGATGGTTGGTCATGCGCCGAAAAGGAAATGGTCGAAGTCACCCGCAGCATCTTTCCCGATGGCACGGCAGCAACCGACAGCCCTCTGATCGCCGTTTTCATTCCTCGCCAATCCCCCGAAGATCTTCGCCGCCTGATCGTCGAAGCTGATGCCGCTCAGCAAACACTGGACGCCAAGGGCAACCCCACTACGGCCGAGGGCACGGAAGCACGCCAAAGCATGGAAAGTCGGCGAGCCAAAGCAGTCGTTGAACGCGACCGTCTGGTTCGTGAAATCGTAGCCAACTCGAAAGTTTTCCAAGGTGGCGGCCACGAGGTCATCCGCCTCTCGCTGGAGGACAAAGTGCGAGATGCTTCAGATGATTCACTCGTTCGCCTGTTTCCTCGCTTCAAAGAGGGCGACTCTGCTGCGTGGGAGACGGTCATTAAGCGCGCCCGTGACGGTGCCGACCATCCGTTCCAGCCCACTGGCCACACGGATGCCACGGAGAAACATCCGGTGTGTCAGCAAGTGCTGACCACAATCGGAGCCGGCCGCACCGGAACTGATATTCGCAAGATACTCCAGGCATCTCCCTTTGGATGGCCCCGTGATGCCATCGATGCCGCACTGATCGCGCTCCATCGTTCCCAGCATTTAAAAGTTACCCTCAACGGAGCCCCGTTGCCCCTCGGCCAACTCGACCAAGCCAAGATTCAGAAATCTGAGTTCCGACAAGAGCAGGCCATGATCTCTGTAGGCGAACGACTGCAAATACGCCGGCTCATTTGCTTGGCGCCAGGAGTTACATGCAAAAGCGGAGAGGAGGCCGTCAAGGCACCGGAATTTATTTCCGCCCTGCTTAATTTGGCCCGCGCTGCCGGTGGCGACGCACCTTTGCCCGCATCCCCTTCGACCGTCCATTTGGAAGATCTCCAGCGTCTTTCCGGCAGCGAACAACTCGCGGCCATTCGAGACCAATCCGCCAAGCTTGAGACCCAAATCAAAGAATGGTCGGCTGCACGCGATCTAACGACTCAACGCCGCCCCCAATGGGATCTGGCGAATCGTCTTGCTCGGCAAGCTGCGGCCTTCCCTGAAGCCGCCAAGACACAGGAGCAGCTCACCGCAATTTTAACCCAACGACTGTTGCTTCAGCCCCAAGATCCATTGGTGGCAATCCGCCGTGAGTTGGCCGACCTCCTCCGCGCTCAGGTGCAGCGCCTCCATCAATCTTTGGCGACTGCTTACGCTGATGCCATGTCCAACCTCGAGACTCAGGATGTATGGCAGCGGACCGATGCATCCACGCGAACCCGTCTGTTAGATACATCTGGGCTACAGATTCCTGCCGCGCCCAATGTTGCCACCGACGAGGCGCTGCTCGCCACGTTGGAATCCACTCCCATTTCCTGGTGGCAGGATAAGCTCGCTGCGCTTGCGAGTCGCTTTTCCCAAGTCGCCAAGGAAGCCGCCCTGTTGTTGGAGCCCAAGGTCCAGCACGTCCGTATCTCCAGCCCAACACTTCGCACTGAGGCCGAGGTGAAAGCGTGGATCTCCATTCAGGAGCAAACTCTTCTCGCCAAGCTCAAGGATGGTCCGGTGGTGGTCTCCTAAACTCATAAAATCCACATTACCCTGCCATGGCACTCCAAATCCTGAAAGACCGCTACGTGTTGCAAAAGGTCTCACGGAGTGGGCGTTTGGCCGAGGTGTTTTCCGCACTCGACACGACCACGAATCAGCGGGTGGCCGTGAAGCTTTTTAAGAAGGGTCTCCCAGAAGATCCCGTTATCAGAGAAGCGTTCAGGAGGGAGAGCCAACGGCTTATCCACCTGCAGCACTCCACACTGATCGGCATGTTGGATTACGGGGAAGACGGACCAGACGGGCGACCGTATCTGATTTTGGAGTGGGGCGGAGAGTCTCTGGATGTCTGGTTTCAAGGTGATTTCCCTTACCGTGACTGGAGCGAATTTTACGAGGCAGTAGGCCAACCTCTTTTACAGGGTATAGCCTATGCCCATTCCCGGGAGACGGTGCACCGGGAGTTGAAGCCGGCCGACTTTCTAGTTGGGGAGGATGGAAAAATCAGGTTGGCCGACTTCGGGGTTTCCCGATTCCCCGAGTTTCTCGATGAGTCTTTGGATATTGGGAGTTTCATCCGAGCCAACGAACCGTTTTCACCGGTGAACGGCTACGATGCCAACTATGCCTACGCTACCGATGTATGGGGCTACGCGGCGATCTGCTTGCACCTGTTAACCAAGAGTGCCCTCAAAAAATGGGATCAAATTCCGGGTGTTATCGCAACTTTGCCGGCCACTGATGATGTCCGCTCGGCCTTGATGGACGCCTTGCGCGAAGAGGCGGCCGAACGGCCAGCCGATGCCCAAGTCCTGCTTGATCGCCTGAATGCGGCCCATCGAAAGTCCCGTCCGGTCGGATCGCGCATGGTATGTTCGTTGGAGTTGGCTCGCACCGCACTCGAAAAATACCAGCGGGAGTTTGGCTCGGCCACTCCACGGGAAATCGAAACCGTGCTCTATGCTGAGCTGAACAACGCTCCTGCGGCATGGGAGCCTTTTTCCAAGTTCGATGAGGTCTCAGGTAAACGCGTCACCATTCCCGAGACGTATTTTCTGATGGGGCAGTCTTTCAGTCTTATCGCGGCGGTTGATCGGACAACACGCACCCATTTTTACGTGACCTCCATAGCTCGCCCATCTTCAGAGGCGATATTTGATCAAACACGCGGTCGCGGATGGACTCACGACATCGAGTTCCGACTGGGGCGTCCTGTCGTCGGCTCCAAGGATAGGGAAAACGTAGAATTTATCCTTAACGCCGTCGCGGCTCATGTGGAAAAGGCTGGAGAGCGAATGTTCGTGCAAGAGGAAGAACGCCTCTTCCGTAGCTGGAATGATCTTTTGCAGGTAAGGCTAGATCATGGTCGCGAGCAAAAATTCTACGATTATCGGGGCGTTGATTGCGATGGGAACCGCGTCACTTTCACGATCGATGCAAAGGTAGATCCCCAAATCCTTGAAGAAACTTGGGGGGTAAACGGACGGCGCATTTACGGCGTCGTGGATGGGGTGGGAGAAAATACGATCACCCTCTACATTGAGGATGTTGATGCACGTGACGTTCCGGAAAGCGGAAGACTGGTGATTGATGCCCGCGCGACGGAGCGGCAGTTAAAAATCCAGTTGGATGCGCTCGGAGCGGTGCGCTATCCCCGAAACCCGCGGCAGGAAGTTTTGCGGAAATGCATTTTGCGCCCGGGCGAAATTGCCGGACCGTCCGGTGGCTCCAGCATTGTCTCTTGGTTCGCCACGAAACTGGACGAAAATAAAAAGACGGTAATCCAAGCCGCGCTGGACTCACGTGATCTGTATTTGGTCGAGGGCCCGCCCGGCACGGGCAAGACCACGTTTATCGCCGAGTTGATTCTTCAGTATCTGGAACGTAACCCGAACAAGCGGGTGCTTCTCACTTCTCAGACTCACATCGCCGTAGACAACGCGATTGAGCGAGTCGCGGAGTTCAAACCCGAGCTGAAGGTGACCCGTGTTGGTCGCAGGGAGGCGAAAGTGGCGGAATCGGTGCATTGTTACCTTTTAACCAACCGCATCACCGAATGGCGCAAACGAGTATACGCCGAAGCGACGCGATTCCTGAAGGAGCGTGCTGTGAAGGAGGGCTTCAAACCATCGGACATTCAGATGGGATTGGATGCTGGTCTCTTGGTTCAGGCGCGTCAGGAATTGGTGCGGGCCGAGGTGAGCGAGAAGGAGTGTGAAAAGGAACTTCACCAGCTTCGCACGGAATTAGACGCGAAGAACGAGGACGGAAATCCGTTGGCGGACGCAGAGCGTGCGGCCTTTTTGCGCGAGGAAGATCGTCGCGCTGAAGACGAATTGAGCCGGCTGCGTCAGCTTCGGAAAGATCGTGCTTTGATCTCAAGGAAGCTGGGGGATATTTTCAAGAAGCAGTATACCGACTACGCCGACCTGGTTGGAAAATCCCTTCCCGAGATCATAGAATGGCAGGATGCTCTGATTGGCGACTCTCCTGCTGCACAACGATTCCGGTCTCTCTTCGAACTCAACGCCGAGTGGATGCAGCGCTTCACTCGTGACGAAGATTGTGAGGAAGCAATTCTCCTCGATTCGGATCTGATCGCCGGAACGTGCATCGGAATCGCCAGTAGCGATGCCGAAGACGAGGGTTATGGACTTTGTATTCTTGATGAAGCATCCAAGGCCACCCTTCCGGAGGCTTTGGTGCCGATGATCCGCAGCGAAAAATGGATCTTGGTTGGCGACCAGCGGCAACTTCCGCCGTTCATGGATGTGGTGCTTCGCAATAAGTCTCTGTTGAGCGACAAAGGCATCGAGCGAGAAGTTGTCGCTGAAACCCTGCTGGCCCGTCTGGTGCGTCTGGGCATTCCTGATACGGGGAGGGCAATGCTAAGTCGACAACACCGGATGACCCCGGAGATAGGAAATCTGGTAAGCGCGATTTTTTACGAAGGTCGGCTTCAGAGCGTAGGCGGCCAAATTATACCGCGTGCAATCACGCAGGTGATGGAAAAGCCGGTTGCGTGGCTCACAACCTCAAGGCTCACCGACCGTGCGGAGCAACGCCCCGCATCCACTAAAAGCTTCATCAATCCTTGCGAGGGGCGCATCGTTCGAAAGCTCTTGGATCGTTTGGATCTCTTCCATCAGCACCAGCCCAAGGGCACTGTTGACGGTCCGCTCAAGGTTGTGGTGCTCGCTGGTTACTCTGCGCAAAAAACCCATCTGGAGAACATCCTGGGGGCAACTCCTCGCCCCTCTCTCGATTTGGAGTGCCACACTGTGGATGCCTATCAAGGCAGAGAAGCGGACGTGGTTATATTCAGTATCACGCGTTCAAACAAACAGCACCAGCCGGGTTTCTTGCCCGCCCGTTGCCGGATATTGACCGCGGCTTTCAGCTCAACGGCGGTGTCCAGAAACTAAACCTGCAGACCAAACTGCAGGAACATCGCGAAAAACTGAAACAGGAGCTTTCCGAAGATCC
>Ga0172380_10005466_pt1 | contig 15399 bp, 10 predicted proteins | sample Leawe162metaG_FD_119747 | JGI IMG/M metagenome (GOLD analysis project Ga0172380, IMG submission 119747) | Leachate microbial communities from a municipal landfill in Southern Ontario, Canada - Leachate well 162 metaG | ecosystem: Engineered > Solid waste > Landfill > Unclassified | place...
ACCGCAGGCCGGCGGCCGAGGACTGCTGTACGAAAAGATCGCTGGCGGAAGGGGTCAGGTAATCGTCATAGATTTTAAACGAGCTTTTCCATTCCAGCTTCCGCCAGTAAACCCTCGCCTTGAGCAGTTCCATATCCGCCCGGTCGGGATAGCGGGCCAGCACCGAGTCACAGTAACTCATGGCCTCCTGATTAAAACCCATAATAAAGGCAACCCGGGCGGCCAGAGCTTGGATGGCCTGATTTTCAGGATAATCACGCTGCAGGGAATTTATCAGATCCCGGGCCTGGGCAAGCTTTCCCGAACTGCTGTAAGCCTTGGCAAGACAGAAGGAGGCACTGAAGGAGTCCGGCGCCATCTGCCGGGCCGCAGAGGCCGCCTGCGCCATTTGCGCAATGGCACCTGTTTCATGATACAACTTGGCCAGGGTCAGCATGCGGCCCAGGTCCTTGCCAGCCAGGGCCATAATCCTTTTACCCACCCCGGCGGCAGCCTCCGTATTGTCCTGGTCCGCGTAAATCTGCTGCACCAGCAACAGGGCGGGGAAATCAACGAGCTGCCGCTCCAGCAGCGCCTTGCCTTGCTTTTCCGCCTCCTCGTACTCCTTCATGCCCAGATAGGCCCTGGCAAGCTCTAAAGCTGCCAGATCCGCCAGGGGAACACCCTGGTAACTCTCTGCCGCACCCTGTGCCTTGAGTTCATCTTGCAGTTCAACGGCCTTGCGCATCGCCGCGGCATATTTGCCATCGGCGTTGAACTGCTTGATCATCATCAGCTTCCGCAGCCTGTCCCGGTCATCCGCTGCCCCGTCCCGGGGGGAAAGAAGTTCCTCAGAGCGCATCTGGGCAAGCCAGACTCCGGCATCAACGGTAAGGCCACTGTGCAGCTTGAGATCCACCAGCCGGCACATCACCTCCGCCTGCCTGCCGGCATCGGCAAAAAAGGCAAGCCGCAGCGCCTGTTCCGCCTCATAAAAAAGGCCCTGCAGCTCATAAGAGGCGGCAAGTTCGACATAGGCCTGGCAGCGCAGGCCCTTATCAAGACCACTGTCATCGGTCATTTCCAGATAGATGGCATAGGCGCTGTCAAAATCACAGCCATCCCGGAAGGCATTGGCGACAGCCAGCCGTTCCGGCGGGTTTAACGGGGTCTTCCCCAAGGCCGCGTAATGGCGGCGTGCCTCGGGCAATTTACCGAGAGAGGCGGCAAGCAGCAGGGCCTTGAGATGAAGATCCGTTCTTTCATCATGGCTCTTGAGCGCCGCTTCATAATCCCCGAGGGCATGGTCGGCCATCAGCAGCGATTCAAATATCCGGGCGCGCATTAACAGCAGATCGCTGGCCCGCAGCTCTTTGGCCGCAACCTCCTGTAAAATGGTTTCCCCTTGCGCCATCTCGCCTGCGGCAATAAACGAGGAGGCCAGACGCAGGGTCACCTCCGCGTCGTCCGGATCAAGCCTATGCAGCTGTGCAAGCACATCATGCAGCTCCTGAGGGCGGTCAAGCCGCAGAAGCAGATCAAGCATCAAACGATAAATTTTTTTACTGTCCGGTGAAACGGCGGCGAGATGCGCCCAAGTTGCCAATGCCCCCTCATCTTCCCCCACGGCAAGCAGATCCTGGGCCATGGTGCCGAGCAGCTCGGGGTCATCCGGGTGGCGCGCCAGCAGACGCCGATACAGGGGAATCGCCTCATGATACCGGCCGGCTCCGTCATAAAGCCGGGCCGCGCGCCGGAGATTGCTGAGGGAGGGATCAGGCTCAATCCGGAAATAACGGTCCAGGGCGGCAAGGGTTCCTGACTCATTACCCAACGCGCCATAGATATTGACCAGTTGCCTGCTGATCTCCTTATCTCCAGGAAATTGTTCGAGATACTTTTCATAATAAGGCAGGGCTTTGGCCGGTTCTTTGATTTGCAGATAACAGCCGCCGGTGCGGACGAGAAGGTCCGGATTTTCCTTATCCTGGTCAAGCAGAAAAAGCAGATGCTCCAGGGCCTCGCGGCAATCGCCCTTTTCTTCCAGATGGGTGGCCAGCCAGGCGTGGGCGCTGGCATCCAATGGTGATTTATCCAGCAGCCGGCTCCAGTAACGCTCAGCCAGCTTATCCTGTCCCAGGGCGCTGCAAACTCCAGCGGCAACCTTGAAATTGGCGACCGAGGCATTCTTTCTGTCCGCCAGCCGAACGGCCAGGGGCTGGGCCCGGTCATAAAGACCCAGCTGCTCATAAACATGAACAAGTTTCTCGCACAAACCCACATCTTCAGTTCTGCGGGCGTAAAGCTTTTCCAGATAGGGCAAGGCATCCTGCAATTGGCCCAGGCTCAGCAGACTTTCGCTCATGCCGGTCAAGGTAATGAGGTTTTCCGGATCAATCTGTTCGGCCTGCTCAAAAAGTTCAACGGCACGATCAAAGCGCCCCGTCTCCTGCATGGCATAGCCAAGCCCATTGAGATAGTCTACCTGTTCAGGGAACTCTTCAAGCAGCATTTCCAGCAGCGCCGCGGCCCGGTCGAATTCATGCTGAGCCAAAAGAATGGAGGCCATCTCCCACCGGGGCTGCACGGCATCCTTTTGATTCCTGAGAAAAAGCTCATACTGATTCAGTGCCGCCCGGTAATCGCCCTCGCGGGCAAGTCGCCGGGCATTCTGCCAGAGAGAAACCCATGGCGGGCCGCCTTCCTGGGAGAAAATCACCGTCTGCTGCGGCAACCGGGGGGACTGGTAGAAATCTCCCAAGGTAACTGCCTGACAAACCGCAGTTGAACCAAGCAGGGCTGCGCCGCAAAACAGGAGAGAGAGTCTATTCATCAGTAAGCATTAACTACTTGTCATTTTTTATAGAAAGCGCGAATCCGCTCCACCACATACTCCTGCATCTCCGAAGTAAGCTCCGGATAGATCGGCAGGGCCAGGGTCTCAGCGGCTGCCTTTTCCGACTCAGGCAGGGAAAGGCGGCTGGCCGCCAGGCCGGCGATACACTTCTGCTTATGCAACGGGATGGGATAATAGACGGCCACGCCGATTGATTGTTGCAGGAGATAATCCCTCAGCGCATCCCGGTCTTTCACCCGCAGAACATACTGGTTGTATATATGGTAATCAACGCCTTTTTCCGCCGCCGCCGCATCCTGATAGACGGCCCGGGGGGTGGCCACATAGCCTGCCTCAACCAGGCCGGCCTCTTTGAACAGCGCATTATAGAGGGTGGCGTTCTGCCGCCGGGCGGCATGCCATTTGGGCAGATACTGCAGCTTGACATTTAAAATCGCCGCCTGCATGGCATCCAGCCGGAAATTTCCACCGACAACGGCATGCTGATATTTACCGATATCCCCATGCACCCGGATCAGACGCAGATCCTTGGCCATCTGCTCCGTGTCGGCAACCACCATGCCGCCATCGCCCATGCCGCCGAGATTCTTGCTGGGGAAAAAGGAAAAACAGCCGCAGGCGCCCATGCTGCCGGCCTTTTGCCATTGTAAAGCGCCATCCGCCGGCATGGGGTAGGCGGCGCCGATGGCCTGGGCGGCATCTTCCACCACCGGAATATTCAGTTCACCGGCCATTTTCAGCAGAGGAGCCATGTCCGCACACTGCCCGAAAAGATGCACCGGCAGGATCGCCTTCAGTTTCCCGGCAAGAGAAGAATCAGAGAGCAGTGTTGCCACCTGGGCCGGATCGATATTAAAGGTGACGGGGTCGATATCGACAAATACCGGCTGGGCGCCCAGGCGGAGAATGCTGCCCATGGTGGCGAAAAAAGTGTAGGGGGTGGTGAGCACCAGGTCGTCACGGCCGACCCCCAGGGCCATGAGCCCGGCCAGCAGGGCATCGGTACCGCTGGAAACGCCCACCGCGTATTTGGTGCCGCAGTAGTCCGCCACATTTTTTTCAAACAGCTCGATCTGCGGCCCCATGATATAACAGGTTGAATCCACCGTGGCCGTGATAGCCGCCATGATTTCATCACGGATCGGCTCGAGTTGCGCTTTCAAGTCAAGTAAGGGAATATTCATAAAGTCAGCTAAGTTAAATGGGTTAGGTATAAGGTAATGTTCAATTCTGCCACTGCTTATATACATGCTCCAGGAAAATTTGAATATCAGGAATTTCCTGCTCAAGATATTTTTTCATTTTTTTCAGCAAATTCGCTTCAATCTGCCTGACGCGCTCCCGGGAGATGTTGAACTGGTCGGCAATGTCCTGCAGGGTAAGCGGTTCGTCACTGAGCAGCCGCGCCCCCAGAATCGTTTTCTCCTTTTCATTTAAAATGCCCTGGAGTTTATCTAAAATCTCGGCCATCCGTTCCTTGATCTCAATATCGGCAACCAGTTCTTCAACCGAAGGGCTGACGTCCGGCAGAAAATTCTTCTGTTCATCATCGGAATCCTCCCGCACCGGGCTCTCCAGGGACACATCCCAGTTGTCCATGCGCTGGGACATCTCGATCACTTCGCTTTCCTTGACCCCGAGCCTTTCGGCCAGCAGTTTCGTTTCCGGCTGGAAGCCCTGGGATTCCAGCAGTTTCTTTTCCTTGTTGAGGCTGAAAAACAGCTTGCGCTGGGCCTGGGTGGTGCCGATCTTCACCAGCCGCCAGTTATCCATGATGAACTTGAGGATATAGGCGCGGATCCAGTAGGCGGCATAATAGGAAAATTTGACCCCGCGATAGGGATCAAACTTCTTGACTGCCTGCACCAGTCCCACGTTGCCCTCCTGAATCAGATCGAGAAAATTCTGCATCCAGTATTTCTGAAAATCCATGGCCACTTTGACCACCAGGCGCAGATTGGCCGTAACCAGCTGATACGCGGCTTCAGGGTCCTGGGTTTCATTGAAACGGATGGCCAGCTCCTCGGTTTCCTCCCTGGTCAGGAGCCTGTGCTGGTTAATCTCCTGCAGATAGCGATGCAGCCCGGGGTGGCTGAGCGCCGGCAGATGCTTGTCATCCGACAAAGCCAACAGCGGATGAAAGGTCTGCTCCGTAGAGTTCTCAATTTCGATTTCGATTTCGCTTTCTTTTGTCATGATAGTATTCTAGAGTGAAGCGCAGTTTCAGTTTCTCTCTTGACAAGCAGAAACCTCCACTATATATCCACCTATTTTATATAGAATGTCCACAGTTCTCTACCTATTCTATTAGGTAAAAGACAGAAAATTTACATCATTTCAGAAAATTCCGCCAGCAAAACAGAGGTAGTCAGTTACGCATGCAGCAAAAAAATATCCGAAATTTCAGTATAATCGCCCACATTGACCACGGAAAATCGACCCTGGCAGACAGACTTATCCAGCTTTGCGGTATGGTGAGCGACCGGGATTTCCAAGACCAGCTGCTGGACAACATGGATATCGAAAGGGAGCGGGGCATCACCATCAAAAGCCAGACCATCTGCCTTCCCTACAAAGCCAAGGACGGCAAAGACTATCTCCTCAACCTGGTTGACACGCCTGGCCATGTTGATTTCAGCTATGAGGTTTCCCGGGCGCTCTCTTGCTGTGAAGGGGCGCTGCTGCTCATTGACGCGGCCCAGGGCGTGCAGGCGCAGACCCTGGCCAATCTTTACCTGGCCATGGAAAACGAACTGGAAATCATTCCGGTCATCAACAAGATAGACCTGCCCTCCGCCGATCCGGAAGCCGTGGCCCTGCAGATAGAGGAAGATCTCGGCCTTGACCCGGATGCCATTCAGATGTGCTCGGCCAAAACCGGCCAAGGAGTTGATGCCATTCTGGAGGCGATCGTCAAGCTGCTGCCGCCGCCGGAAGGAGACCCTGACGCCCCCCTGCAGGCGCTGATCTTTGATGCCCACTATGATGCATTCCGCGGCACCGTTATTTCCTGCCGTATCATAAACGGCATTGTAAAGGCCGGCGACACCATCATGTTCATGTCAAACAAAGCGGCCTATAAAGTTGACGAGGTCGGGCTCTTCAGGCTTGAACGTATTCCCCGCAAGGAACTGCGGGCAGGCCAGGTCGGTTATATTCTCGCCGGCATCAAGACAGTGGGCGACACCAGGGCGGGCGACACCATCACCTTAAAGGACAACCCCAGCCAGCAGGCGCTGCCCGGCTTCAAGGAAATCCAGCAGGTGGTCTTTTCGTCCATTTACCCTATCTCCACCGACGAATATGAGAACCTGGCCGCGGCCATGGAAAAACTCACCTTAAATGACGCCTCCCTGACCTATCAGAAGGATTCCTCCACCGCCCTGGGTTTCGGCTTCCGCTGCGGCTTTCTCGGCCTTCTTCATCTGGAGGTCATCCAGGAAAGGCTGGAAAGGGAATTTGATATCCCGCTCATCCTCACCGTTCCCTCGGTATGCTATCATTTCTACCTGACGGACGGCACCATGCGCGAGGTGGACAACCCGGCCCATTTCCCTGATCCGGCCTCCATTTCCCGCACCGAGGAGCCTTTTATCAAGGCGACCATTCTTATGCCGGAACGCTATATGGGCGCGATCATGACCCTGTGCATGGAAAGACGGGGCGAAAACACCCACTACCATTACCCCATGCCGGGCAGGATTGAATTTACCTGCGAACTGCCGCTGGCTGAAGTGATCTATGACTTCTATGACCGTCTCAAGTCAATCACGCAAGGATACGGTTCCTTTGATTATACCCTGATCGATTACCGGCCCAGCGATCTGGTCAAACTTGATATTCTGGTTAACGGTGAAAAGGTGGATGCCCTTTCCCAGCTCGTACACCGCATCAAGGCCAGGGAACGGGCACTGCACGCCTGCGCGCGACTCAAAGAAGAAATCCCGCGCCAGATGTTCAAGATCGCCATCCAGGGGGCAATCGGGGGCAATATCATTGCCAGGGAGACCATCTCCGCCCTGCGCAAGGACGTTACGGCCAAATGTTACGGCGGTGATATCAGCAGAAAACGCAAACTGCTGGAAAAACAAAAAGCCGGCAAAAAGCGGATGAAAACGGTGGGCAACGTGGATATCCCCCAGAGCGCCTTTCTGGCGGTGCTCAAATCCGACGAGAGATAACCTCATGTTTTCGGGGCGCGTGAGCGGCGCCGGTCTTTGGCAGGCGCACAAAAAAACGGCGCGGAACCCTTAACAGGCCCCGCGCCGCTCCGAGCATATACTGCCGTGACGAATCAACCCAGGTGGTTGTCATAAACGGCTCTTTCGTCCTTGTGTTTTTACCCGGGAGGATTTCGCAAACCACAGCATGGTCCGGTCCGCCGGCTTAAAAGAAATGGGCGAAACGAAGACCCACGGTATTGGTTTTTAAGCCGTTTTCCACTTTGATATCAGTCTTGTATTTCAGGAGCAGCTGATAGGAGGGGTTGAGCAAAAACCCAAGGGTAAGCTGCACCGCATGATCATCCTTTTCGTCATCCTGAGCAACACCGGCAACTGAAGTTTCTCCGCCGTTGTGGTAGAAATAATCGCCGGAGACATAGAAGGCATCGGTAAAATTATAGCTCAAATGAGACTCCAGCGTATAAACAGGATCCTGCTCCAGGGTTAAGGATTGGGAGGTATAATCGTCGTTATCCGTATAAAATTCACCGTTACCGGCCAGCTCGAAAAAATAGCTGCCAAAACCTTTGACAAAGCCGACTTCCGGTTTGAAAGCCCAGCGGTTGGCCCCCAGATTCAATGACTTGTCCTCATCATATTCACCCAGGGGCAGGGTGATAAATGGCGTGAAACCAAGCCATGTCTTTGATTCTGGATTGTTAATAAACCAGACCGTGGCGGTGACAATGGGATCTGCCAGTCCGGAAGAGCTCACTTCAACCCCTCCCACCCCATCTCCATCCAGAGATTGGCTGCCAAAAGGGATCAGGGCCTGGGGATCCATCACAAACGGGCCGATTTTGGTGTAATAAACGGGCCGTAATATCCCGATATTCGCCGACAGGTTGACATCATCGCTGGTCTTGTCCCCATCCACATAGAAATCCGTTGCACTGATGTGATTAAAATAGGTCGCGATAAGCGTCGTGCCCGGCTCCAGGGGGATATAATCCCTGGCATCGTTGTCGGCGAACACCGGACTTTGCCAGACCGGTAAAATTAAGCCCGCCAGGATCACTGAATGCGTCACCAAATTTCTCATGTCTTTCTCCTTTTCCTTTCTGCTCATTAAGTAAAATAATCGATGAAACTAAAACAGAACCGTCAATGCTTAGCAGGCAGTGTGCCAGCTGGGGAACCGGTGCCGGTTAATGGCAAAAAGAGACATGAGATCAGCTAACTAAACGGATTTCAGCTTTGCGTCTGAGCGCATTACAGGCTGCAAAATAGTGGGACTATCTGTCACGGCAGGCTCGCGGAAACAGGAAGCGGAGAAGCAAAACTCCCCGCTTCCTCCCGGCCTGACTGGCCAGGGCTTTGGCGGCAAAGCCACAGGAGGCAGTTTGACCCGTTTAAAAAAGCATTCGGGTCAAAGAAACACATGTTTTGCGGCTGGGGTTGTTTATTTCATGGGCAACCCCAGCCTATTGACGCCATTTTCTCCTGGTGCAGCATCTGCGACTGGGTGGCCCTCAGCAAGGCGTTTTTCATAAGGGAAAGTCAACTTAATGCGTTTGCTAACGCCCACGCCGGCGGGGTGATGAGACGATTTACCCGCCTCAACCCGCTTAAACCCCGGCACTCGCGCCCAACCAGCACTTCTCTCTCCAGGCAAGACTCTGCTTGATAAGCACAACAAATTCATGCATTATTTCAATATCGGCTGAACCCGGCGGTTAAAAACAGGACGCCTCGGAAACAGCCGGTCAGCCGCGGTTCGCCGGAACAGGCCGCGGCTTTGTTTGTTATCGCGGAATTGGCCATACAGGGGAGAGGAGGCATTGCCATGCAGGCATATTTATTTAAAAAACTGCCATCATTTTTACGCAGCAATGCGGCGTTTAGAATCGCCTGCATTTATGCCGGTTTTTCCGCTCTCTGGATCCTCTTCTCTGATCAGATTCTGTTCTTCTATTTCAAGGAAGCGGGAATTCTGACCAGAATCCAGATTGTAAAAGGCTGGTTTTTCATCACCATTACGGCCGTCATTCTCTTTCTCCTCCTGCAAAAAGAAATCACCAGGGTGAAACAGTCGGAAGACAGGGCGCGCGAGAGCGAACGGAAGCTCTCTACCCTGATGGCCAATCTTCCCGGCATGGTCTATCGCCGCCGCAACGACCAAGACTGGACCATGGCGTTCGTCAGCAACGGCAGTCTTGCGCTGACCGGGTATCAACCAGCTGATCTGATCGACAATCAAACCATGGCAATGGATGACCTTATTCATCCCGCTGACCGGCAGGTTGTCCGGGAAATGGTGCGGCAATCCCTGGCCGGCCAGCAGGGGTTTCAATTAACCTATCGCATTAAAACCGCAACCGGCCAGGAGAAATGGGTCCGGGAACAGGGAATCGGCATTTTTTCCCCAGAGTCTGAGCTCCTGGCCCTGGAAGGTTTCATTATTGACATCACGGTCGAAAAACAGGCAGAGCAAGCGCTGCAACTCTACCGCAGCCATCTCGAGGACCTGGTAAAACAGAGAACCCAATCTCTGGAGCAGGAAATCATTGAAAGGCAGGGGGCGGAAAAAAGGTTCCGCGACCTGCTGGAAAGCGCGCCGGACGCCATGGCCCTGGTCGACAGCCAGGCGAAGATTGTCCTGGTGAACAGACAGATGGAAAATCTCTTCGGCTACCACCGCGAGGAGCTGCTCAATCAGGGGATCGAAATCCTGATCCCGGAACGCTTCCGGGAAAAACACCGTAAAAACATGACAGCGTTTTTCGCCTCACCCCGGCCGCGGGCAATGGGTGCGGGGCTCGATATCCATGCCCTGGTTAAAGACGGCCGGGAGTTCCCGGCCGACATCAGCCTGAGCCCCCTGGAGACCAAGGAAGGCCTGTTTGTGCTGGCGGACATCAGAAACATCACGGAACGCAAACAGGCCGAACAGAAGATCCTGAAAAACTTTTATTTTGAAAACACATTAAATTCCGTTTTGAATATCTCGCTGGAGCCTCTTTCTCTGGAAGAGCAGCTGGTGCGCATTCTTGATGCGATACTGGCGATCCCACTGCTGAGCCTGCAGCGGATGGGAAGCATCTACCTGGTGGAAGAGGAGCCGGAGCTGCTGGTCCTCAAGGCCCAGCGGGGCTATGCTGATACGGTGCTGCGGGAATGTTCCCTGGTTCCCTTCGGGACCTGCCTCTGCGGCCAGGCGGCGGAAACCTCCCTCGCCGTATTTGCCGATTGTCTGGCGGACTGCCATAAATGCTATCAGGGAATTTTCCCCCATGGCCATTACAGTGTCCCGATCCTCTCCGGTTCCAAGGTTCTCGGCGTCCTTAATCTGGTGCTGCAGGAAGGGCATAAGCGGGACAAACAGGAGGAGGAATTTCTCTCGTCAATTGCCGCCACCCTGGCCGGCATCATTGTGCGCAAGCGGACGGAACAGGAAAAAGAAAGTCTGCAGAAACAACTCATTGAGTCGGAAAAACTTTCAGCCCTGGGCCGGATGATGGCAGGCGTGGCCCACGAAATCCGCAATCCCCTCACCGCCCTGGGCGGTCTTACCCGCCGGCTGCACAAAAAGCTTCCCGACAACAGCTGGGAAAAAGAGTACAGCCGGGTAATCATCGCGGAAAGCACCCGGCTGGAAAGGATATTAAACAGTGTGCTCACCTTTACCAAAGAGCCAAGCCCCCTCAGGCAGGAAAATAACATCCATACCATCATCGAGGAGTCGTTACGCGGCTTTGCCGCGGCCATTAACCAAAAATCCATCAATCTCAAAAAATCGTTTGCCGATCTGCCCGGCATCCCGATGGCCCGGGAAGATGCGCGGGAGGTGATCGACCACCTCCTGGCCAACGCTCTTTATGCGACGCCGCCGGGCGGAACAATTTCCATCGTGACGGAAAAGAAACATTTTGAGGAGAAATGCCAGGTGGCCGTGAAGATAACCGACACCGGGCCGGGAATTGCCGCGGAGAACCTCGGCCTGATCTTTGAACCTTTTTTTACCACGAAACCGGTGGGCCCTGAGCATGGCATTGGCCTGGGCCTGTCTATCAGCAGAAAAATCATGGAGGAATACGGCGGGAGAATCAGGGTGGAAAGCAAGATCGGGGAGGGGGCGACCTTCACCCTTTTCTTCCCGTGCCCGGAACCTTTACCCGAGACAGGGCATATTGAAAATCAGTGACCGGCGTGTTATGGAATCGCCTGCAGGAGAGTGCACAGTCAATATCAGCCGCCACGGAAAACCAGGAGGATTCATTCATGGACGTCATCGAAGTTGAAGTTTTCAATAAGCTCTTTGCCTCCATTGCCGAGGAAATGGGCATTATTCTCACCCGCTCCTCCTTTTCCTCCAATATCAAGGAAAGACGGGATTTTTCCTGCGCCATTTTTGACGCCAAGGGTGATCTGGTGGCCCAGGCGGCCCATATTCCCGTGCATCTCGGCGCCATGCCCAAAACCCTGCAGCATGTGCTGGCCTCCCACTGCTTTGCCCCCGGCGACGTGGTCATTGCCAACGACCCTTTCCACGGCGGCAGCCATCTGCCGGATATCACCCTGGTCGAAGGGGTATTTGCCGGCCGCGGCAGGCCGCTTTTTTATGCGGTGAACCGGGCCCATCATGCCGATGTGGGCGGCAGAAATCCCGGCTCCATGGGCTTTGCCACCGATATTGCCGAGGAGGGGGTGCTGATTCCCCCTACCCTGCTTGCCTGCCAAGGCCATATAAATGAAGACTTTCTTGCCGGATTTCTGGCAAAGGTCAGGAATCCCGAGGAGCGCCAAGGGGACCTCAGGGCCCAGCTCGCGGCCCTCAAACGGGGCAAAACCCGGTTGCTGGAGCTGCATGATAAATACGGCGGCAAGCACGTTGCCTCCATCATCGGCCAACTGCAGGACTATGCCGAGCGACTCATGCGGGCAACCATTGCCGCCCTGCCGGACGGGACTTACGAGTTCTGTGATTTTCTGGATAATGACGGGATAACGGGAAAAAAGCTGCCCATCAGGGTCCAGCTTACCATTGACCATGACGAGGCGGTGGCCGATTTCAGCGGGTCGGCGGATCAGGTCGGCTCACCGCTCAATACGGTGGAGTCCGTGGTGACCTCCGCCACCGTTTACGTCTTCCAGTGCCTGATGGGCGAGGGATTTCCCATCAACCAGGGCAGCTACCGGCCCATCCGTATCATCACCCGGCCCGGCTCCCTGCTTCATGCCCTGCCCCCGGCGCCGGTGGCCGCGGGCAATGTGGAGACATCCCAGCGCATCGTCGACACCCTTTTCGGGGCCCTGGCCCAGGCCAGCCCGGAAAAAATCCCGGCGGCCAGCTGCGGCTCGATGAACAATATCGCCATCGGCGGCATGGACCAGCGGACGGGCAGGCAATACACCTACTATGAGACCATCGGCGGCGGCATGGGGGCGCGGCCGGAGAGCCCCGGCCTCTCGGCCATCCATACCCATATGACCAATACCATGAATACGCCGGTGGAGGCCCTGGAACACAGCTATCCGCTGCAGATTGACAGGTATGCGATCCGCTACGGATCAGGGGGGAAGGGAAAACAGCAGGGAGGTGACGGCATCATCCGTTTCTATCGATTTCTGTCAACAGGACAGGTGTCGCTGCTGACCGAACGAAGAACAATGCCGCCCTACGGTCTGCAGGGCGGCTCAGCCGGCCGGAAAGGGCAAAATCTGCTAATACGCCAGGGGAAAATCAGGAAAATAGCCGGCAAAATCAACCTGGCCGCCCAGCCGGGCGACAGACTGATTATCAAGACACCCGGCGGCGGGGGCTGGGGCAGGCCAGGTAACATTCATCAAGCGCGGTGACCTGAAAAAATGCCGCACCTCCCCCTCAGGTCAAGGGCGAAAGCCCCTCACCGCCGGTGGCCGTAATTTTCCTGCCAGACAATCAATCCGCTTTCTGCTGGCATCTGTCGCGCAGAATACAAACCCCTTTTTGCTTGAGAATCTCATCAATCTCCTTGGCAGAGAGAATGGAATTCTTATGATGACTCAGATAAACGATACAGTCGGAACAGACATTTAAAGCGGTACGATAATCATCGAGCTGACTGGCAATCTCCCAGCAGGGGGTATTGCGCTGGATCCTGGCAGCGCACCTCTGATTGCCGCATTGCATAATTTCCCAGCAGGAATATTGAGAACTTACAGACGCCACTTGCGCTTCACTTAATGGTACTTCCACCTCGTTCAATGCTGTCTCTCTAAGCATTTCCACCCTCTCACTCAAGAGTTTCCCCTTATTCAGAGATGATCAATTTGAGCCTCATGTACTGCGTGAGACCCACACGCTTAACACTATACGGCAAACTGTTCGATTCTGGAAATGAGCTCCTCCCTCCCCTCCCCGGTTTTCGCGGAAAACAGCACCCGGTCCGCCCTGGCTATGCCGAAACCGGCATCAAGAAGGGCGGCATGGTGCAGTCTTTTATTGGCAGTCAACTTATCCTGCTTGGTATATACCAGCAGCAGCGGAATATGTTCATCTTTCAACCAGGTTACCAGTTCCAGGTCCTGGCTCTTCACCTCATGGCGGATATCGATAATCACCACCACGCAGATCAATGTCGGTCGGTTAAGAATATAGGAAGAGATCAAACCCTTCCAGTCATTTTTTATCTTCCTCGGTACCTTGGCAAAGCCATAACCAGGCAGATCAACCAGATACAGCTCCTGACCGAGCTGAAAAAAATTCAGGCTCTGGGTCTTGCCGGGCACGGAACTCACCTTGACCAGATCACGGCGGTTCAAAAGCTTGTTGATGAGGCTCGACTTGCCCACATTGGAGCGGCCGGCAAAGGCTACTTCCCGATACTCGGGCGCAGGCAACTGGGATGTGTTAAACACACTTTTTACAAAAACCGCCTCTCCATTCTGCCATATGGCCAGCAATTAAATCACCTTATTCAAGGCGTATTCGATGATGCCTTCGGCACCAGCCTTGAGAAGCCCGGGAATAAGATCACGCACCTGATGTTCGGAAATAACGGTCTCCACCGAAAACCACTTCGTGTTATAGAGAGGAGCAATGGTCGGGCCATTCATACTGGGCAGCATGGCGATCACCTTTTCAAGTTTTTCCTGAGGCACATTCATCTTCAGACCGACAATCTTGTCCGCCCGGAGCGCCCCCTGCAGCAGCATGGCGATGTTTTCAATCTTTTCACGTTTCCACGGATCATTCCAGGCCGCCTTGTTGGCGATCAGCTGGGTATTGGAAGACATCAGTTCATGGATGATTTTCAAGCCGTGGGCCCGAATGGTGGACTCGGTTTCCGTCACCTCGACAATGGCATCGGCAAGGCCTGAAACCACCTTGGCCTCGGTGGCGCCCCAGGAAAACTCGATATCAACATGGATATTTCTTTCCGCGAAAAAACGTCTGGTATAGCCCACCAGTTCCGTGGCGATTTTCTTACCCTCCAGATCCTCAACGGTCATGATAGCGGAATCGCCCGGCACGGCGATGACCCAGCGGGTGGGTTTGCGGCTTACCTTGGAGTAGATGAGATCTTCAACAACAACCACGTCCGATTCATTTTCCAGGGTCCAGTCCTTGCCGGTAATGCCGGCATCAAGGATACCTTCCTCGATATAACGGGACATCTCCTGGGGGCGGCAGATGGAGCAGGACAGCTCAGGATCATCAATCTCCGGGAAATAATTTCTGGAAGAGAGCTTAATCTGCCAGCCGGATTTGGCGAAAAGCTCGATGGTAGCCTTTTCAAGGCTGCCCTTGGGAATACCAAGCTTTACTTGATTCATTTCTTATATACCTCCTGCGGATCAAACACAGGTTTGTCTTTGATAACCAGTTCATCACCCTGCACACGGCGGAAAAAACAACTGCGATAGCCGGTATGGCACGCCGCGCCGCCCAACTGTTCAACCCGGTAGACAACCGTATCCTCATCGCAATCAACCAGAATTTCCTTGACCAGCTGCACATGGTTGGATGACTCACCCTTGAGCCAGAGCTTGTTGCGTGAACGGCTCCAGTAATGGGCCTTGCCGGTGGACAGGGTTTTCTCCCAGGCTTCCTGGTTGATGTAGGCCAGCATGAGAATCTCGCCGCTGACGTGGTCCTGGGCGATCACCGGCAACAGCCCGCCCCCTTTGTCAAATCTCAGTTTCTGCATCATTTTTTCCCTGCTTATTTGCCCGCTGTTCCCTTTTATTTTCCTTTTCAATAAAAAAAATCATGCATGACGTCCTGAAACGGCAGTATTCACCCGGATGGGAACAGGCGGCCTGTTCGGAGTCGACCTTTTCCTTATATTTCTCGCAAAGCAACTCCAAAAACTCTACCTGCCCTGGCAGTCAACCTGCCGTATCGTCTCATAAAAA
>Ga0172380_10005467_pt1 | contig 15398 bp, 12 predicted proteins | sample Leawe162metaG_FD_119747 | JGI IMG/M metagenome (GOLD analysis project Ga0172380, IMG submission 119747) | Leachate microbial communities from a municipal landfill in Southern Ontario, Canada - Leachate well 162 metaG | ecosystem: Engineered > Solid waste > Landfill > Unclassified | place...
TAATCCAGCATGGTGTAGCCGGATTCACGATGCTGCGTGAGGTCCAGCCCGATCCGTTCCTCGTCCTCAGAAACGCGCAGACCGACGATGGCGTCCACGATCTTCAGAAGCACAAAAGAAACGACGAATGAATACACGATCGTGATCACGACAGCCTTCAGCTGGATAAGGAACAACCCGGGGTTCCCGTAAAAAAGACCGTTGTTCCCCGCCGCATTGATATCTTTTGATGCCCAAAGACCGGTCGCAAGCGCGCCCCAGATCCCGCCCACCCCGTGAACCCCGAAAGCATCCAGGGAATCGTCATAGCCGAACTTCGTTTTGACGACTGTCACAAAGAAATAGCAGATCACGGAAACACCCACGCCGATCCAAATGGCATCGATGGGTCCCACGAACCCAGCCGCCGGCGTAATGGCGACCAAGCCCCCCACCGCGCCCGTGATCATGCCGAGCATCGTGGGCTTGGAGCTGATCTTCCATTCCAACAGGGACCAGGTCAGACCCGCAGCCGCAGCGGCGATATGGGTCGCCACAAGGGCGCTCGTTGCAAGACCGTTGGCCCCGAGTGCGCTCCCGCCGTTGAAACCGAACCAACCGAACCACAAAAGTCCCGCGCCAAGCACCGCGAACGGAAGATTGTGCGGAGGCGACATGTGACTGGGATAGCCCTTTCTCTTGCCGAGTACGATCGCACAGACAAGGGCCGCGACGCCGGCGTTGATGTGAACGACCGTGCCTCCGGCAAAATCCAAAGCGCCCAAATTCCGGAGAAATCCGCCCACGCCCCACACCCAATGACAAACGGGGTCATAAACAAATGTGGCCCAAAGAAGCGAGAAGACGACAAACGCGGAGAATTTCATGCGTTCCGCAAAAGCCCCCAGGATCAGCCCCGGCGTGATGATCGCGAACATCGCTTGATAGATCATGAAGGCTTGATGCGGGATCGTGGCGGAATAATCCGCGTAGGGCGTGATCCCGACCCCGTGAAGGCCCGCCCAGCTCAGGCTGCCGATGATCCCGTTGAGGCTCGGCCCAAACGAAAGGCTATACCCGACAAGGACCCATTGAAGCGTGATGACGCACATCAGCATGAAACACTGCATGAGCACGGAAAGCATGTTCTTCTTGCGGACCAAACCGCCGTAAAAGAACGCCAGCCCCGGCGTCATCAGAAATACAAAGGCCGCAGAAAGAAGCACCCACGCCGTGTCTCCCGTGTTAATAACGGGCACGACCGCATCCGCCGCCAACGCCAGTTTTGATGCCCCCCAAAGAGCCAGAAATCCCGCCCCTCCTAAAAACCACCTTCGCAACATTTTCATCACTATCCTCCTTTTAAAGTCGAAGCTTACGGATTTGTCGCACATTTTTGTATTTCTGCCGCCATAAAAAATTCCTTGTATTCACGAACACCTTTAGTAAATGCAAAAGACGTGCCAAGTTGGATTTTAGGCGGAGAATGAGTGATGAAATAATTACGCGGGGAAAAACGGGAAGTCTTTCAGCAAGATGAAGGATAAAAAAACCATGAGGCGACCCACCGCACAGCATGGAGGATTCGTCCTCACCCAAACTTCGGGTGAGGCGAAAAAGGCGAGCCTCCTCAGGGGATGAGGAAGCCCGCCTGCCCTGCCCTGATTGTTTAGGGTTGGCACTACCAACCCTAATCATCCTGAGCGACTAAGCCTTTTGCGAAGGAGTCGAAGGATATCCTTCGGCGCGCCCTTCGGGCTTGCTCAGGATAAGTGCGCCAAAAAACAGCGCCTTACAACTTGAAGAGCATCTCGGCGTAAGTGGGAACCGGCCAGATCTCGGACGGGGTCACACCTTCGAGAGCATCAATGTCTTTACGAAGGGCATTCATAGACACAACAACCTTATCGCGGAACGCCTCGGCGCGCTTGGCCACATCGGCCACATGATGCGCCTTCTCGATCGCCGATTCGAGCACTGCGACCTTTTCCGAAGCCGCTGCTAAATGACCGCTCACGGTTGCGAGAAGCGCCTTCTGGACCGTCGCGGGCGCAGAAGCAGCTTTGAGAGCGCTCACGGCCCCTGCAAGCTCCGCAGCAAACTTCATCCCCGCCGGGATGAAGAGGCGCTTGACCATCTGCACGGAAGCCTGCGCTTCGATATTCACATGCTTTACATACGCTTCCAGGTAGATCTCATAACGGGATTGAAGCTCCTTGGGAGAAAGCACCTGGTACTTGTCAAAGAGCTTCTCCGCCAAGGGCGTTGCCATGGCAGCCAACGCCTCAATGCCGGTCTTAATATTCGGCAGACCGCGTTTCTTGGCTTCCGCGACCCATTCGTCGGAATAGTTATTCCCGTTGAAAATGATGCGCCCGTGTTTTTTCACCGCATCCCGGACGATCGCCGTCGCTTCCTTGTTGAGCCCCCCTTTACCGGCTTTCTCAAGACGCGTCGCGATCTCATCCAGCGCTTCCGCAACGATCGTGTTGATCACAATATTCGGCCCGGAGACCGAAGCGGAGGAGCCTACCATCCGGAATTCGAACTTGTTCCCGGTGAACGCAAAAGGCGAGGTGCGATTGCGATCGGTATTATCTTTCGGAAGCGGCGGCAGCGCATCGACCCCGATGTGAAGGAAGCTCTGGCCGCGGGATTCGACTTTCTTGCCATGAGCGATCCCTTCCAGAATTTCCGTAAATTCATCGCCCATGAAGATCGAAATGATGGCGGGAGGGGCCTCGTTCGCGCCAAGACGAAGATCGTTGCCCGGATTGCCGCAACTGGCGCGGAGCTTGTCCGCATGACGGTCCACCGCGGTAAGAAGGGCGCTCACGAAGATCAAAAACTGCTCGTTCTCGGAAGGGGTCCTCCCCGGTTCGAGGAGGTTCTGTCCATCGTCCGTCGAAAGCGACCAGTTATTATGCTTGCCCGAGCCGTTCACTCCCGCGAACGGTTTTTCGTGGAGAAGGCATACCAGATCATGACGAAGCGCCACTTTCTGCATGGTCTCCATGACCAGCTGGTTGTGGTCGGCCGCGATATTGGTCGTGCTGAAGATCGGCGCCATTTCATACTGCGCGGGCGCCACTTCGTTGTGCTTGGTCTTGGAGGAAACCCCCATCTTCCAAAGCTCGATATCCAGATCCCGCATAAAATCAGCGATCCGGTCCTTGATCGCGCCGAAATACTGGTCCTCGAGTTCCTGCCCCTTGGGAGACGGAGCGCCGAAAAGGGTCCTTCCGGAAACGATCAGGTCGAGACGTTTTTCGTAGCTGGTCTTGTCGATCAGGAAATATTCCTGCTCGGGACCCACCGTGGAGGTCACACGCTTGACGGTCTTGTTGCCGAGCGCTTTCAACACGCGAACCGCCTGTTTGGAGACCGCTTCCATGGAACGCAGAAGCGGCGTTTTTTTATCGAGGGCTTCGCTCGTGTAAGAACAAAATGCCGTCGGGATGGCGAGGGTCACGTTCCCCGAAGCATCTTCTTTAAGGAACGCGGGAGAAGTGCAATCCCACGCCGTATAACCACGCGCTTCGAACGTAGAGCGAAGACCGCCGCTCGGGAACGAGGACGCGTCGGGTTCCCCCTGTGCCAGCTGCTTGCCGGAGAACTCCATGATCACGGCGCCGTCATCGGTCGGGGAAATAAAAGAATCATGTTTTTCCGCTGTCCGGCCCGTAAGGGGCTGAAACCAGTGAGTGTAATGGGTCGCGCCCTTTTCGATCGCCCAATCCTTCATGGCATTGGCAACAACGTTAGCGACTTCCGGCGAAAGCGGAAGCCCTTGCTGGATCGTTTTCTTAAGGGCCTTGTAGGTCTCTTTCGGAAGACGCTCCCGCATCGTACGATCGTTAAAGACATTACTTCCAAAGATCTGGGTCACATCCACCTTCTCACAACTGGAACGATCGCTTTGGCACATACTATCCCCCTTTTTTTTGATTAAATGACCTTTTGATTTCGCTTCGCATGAAGACACACAGGATCTTCCCACCTACTACAGCAAGCAATTTCTGTGCCAAATTCTGTACTTATCTTTGCTATAGAAAACCGGTATCGCCTCCAAGCGAACTAACAAAATTGTTTCCGCCTCCTAGTTTCCTACAATTTTGTAGGAAACCCCGCCTCAGCGCCAGCCAAAACGTAATTTTTTTACCGGGGACTGGAAAGGCCGTAAGCCTTAATTTTATACCCAAGGATCCGCTCCGTCACGCCGAGCGCCTTGGCGGTTTTACGCTGATTTCCGGCATGGGCGCTAAGGGCCGCCTGGATCAACTTCCTTTCAAGCTTCTCAACAGCGCCCGGAAGATCTCCGGGGGCTTCTTCACTTTCTCCCTCAGGAACAGAAAGCACTCCGGCTTTGGACGAGGTCGCTGGCATAGGACCTTTGGGGCCGGGGATCGGGAAGAGCTCAACTTCGAGCGTATCGGATTTGCAATGGATGACAGCCCTCTCAACGGCATTTTCGAGTTCCCGGATATTGCCGGGCCATGCGTAGTTCATTAAATACGCCATGGCCTCGTCAGAAACATATTTCACTTTTTTTCCGTTCTCGAGAACTGCCTTCCTGAGAAAATGAGCGACAAGCAGGGGAATATCTTCCCGTCTTTCTCTTAAGGAAGGCAAAAGGATCGGCACTACATTGAGCCGGTAATAGAGATCTTCCCGGAACTGTTTTTCCTGAATTGCCTTTTCCAGGTCCCGGTTCGTGGCCGCGATCACCCGCACATCCACACGAACGGTCTGGGTCCCTCCCACGCGTTCGAATTCCCGCTCCTGAAGCGCCCGCAACAGCTTGACCTGCATGGCGGCCGAAATATCCCCGATCTCATCGAGGAAAAGAGTCCCCTTGTCCGCCATTTCGAAACGCCCGAGTTTTTTTGCGGCCGCTCCGGTAAAAGCTCCCTTTTCATATCCGAAAAGCTCGCTCTCGAGAAGCGTTTCCGGGAGCGCAGCGCAGGAAACCTTTACAAAGGGGCCTTTGGCCCGGTGACTCCCGTAGTGGATCGCATGAGCCACCAGCTCTTTCCCCGTTCCCGTTTCGCCCCGGATCAATACGGTCGAACGCGTTTGACTCACCATGTCGATAGCCTCGTAGACTTCTTCCATACGCTTGCTCTTTCCGATGATATTGGTCGGATGGAACTTACGGGCAAGTTCCCGCTTCAGTTCGACATTCTCGAACTGAAGTTTCGCTTTTTCCTTTTCGCGCGCCCTGTAGTTTGAAACCGTTTGCGCGATGATAAAGCTGATGATGGTTAAAAGCCTCAGGTCTTCGTCGAGGGAAACATCCCCTTCGAACAGACGGTCCACGCTGAGCGCCCCAATGGTCTTTTGATCGATCTTGATGGGCACGCAGATGAACGCGATCTTGTTGCGGCGAAAGTCTTTCCGCGCGCCCGTACGGTTCAGGAAAAGCGGCTCTTCCCCGATATTCGGGACCGCGATAGGCTCTCCCGCTTCCACGACCTTTCCGGTGATCCCTTCCCCGACCTTATAACTGCCTTTCTTCTTTGCCTGGTCATCCAACCCGTGGGCGATCTCGATCGTAAGGTTCTCGCCTTCGGCGTCAAGTAAGGTCAGGGTCCCGCGGTGCATCCCCATTTTCTCTTGAAGCACATCGAGCGCTTTCCTCATCCGCTCCTCGATCGGGAACGGCGCCGTCATGTGCCGGGTGATCTCATAGAGCACACTGAGCTCCAGGATCTCTCGTTGAAGTACGCCGGATGGCTTTCCTTTTTCGCCGCTCATATGATTTACCTTTAAGGGCTACCCTGCCCCGATTTAAAAATTAGCAGTTGGTAGGACTGGTCTTGATAACCTTTGATTTTTAATTAAATGAGATCAAGGCCGGTCACTAACACCGTAAAGAACGATGCCGGCACGATTGGCCTTCTCGACAAAAATGTCTTTCCCGATAAAAAGGGTCTTGTGCGCTTCGAAGGCGAACGCCTCGGCATGCGCCGCGATAAGTCCTTCGAGCGTTTTGAGGCCCACGGCGGGAACGTCAAAACGCATGTCCTGGTTGGGTTTGGCCACCTTGATCACGACGATCTTGCCGCGTCCGAGCGCCGCGCCGCGGCGTATCGCTTCATCCGTCCCCTCGATCGCCTCGACCGCCAGAACGGTCTTGTTCTTCACCACCACCGTCTGTCCGATGTCCGCGCCGGAGATCGTTTGCGCCATTTCAAAACCGAAATCGATATTATCCATGACGGACTTGGAGGGTTTCTTTTTACCGAGCAGTCCGGCGCCCGGCATCATGTCCTTGAGGAGGCAGGTAGAGTCCTGGAGCACGATGCCTTTTTTAAAAAGATAATCGGCGATACCGCCGAGGAGGGAGTCGTCTTTGTGATTCTTCAAATTCATGAGAACTCCCATCATGTCAAGATCGAGCCGCACGTTCTCTTTGAAGAAACGCACCTTTTCGATCTTGCCGGCCATGATGGCTTCATGGGCGCCTTCGCCTTTCAGGAATTTCGACAGCTTTTTGAGCTCGCCGACCTTGACCCACGAGAAAGCGTCCGAAAGCTTCTCCAGCGACGGTTCGGCCTCTTGTTCGATGGCGCAGGTAACGACCCGGTATCCCGCCCGCTTGGCCTCTTCGGCCACCAGGATCGGAAAACGCCCGTTCCCCGCGATGATGCCCATGGTCTTCATGATAACGTTCTCGGATTGGAAAGACGGGAAATTATCCGCAAATGCCCCGTTCGGAGTGTTCCAGGAATGTGAGGATCGTCTGAACGGAAGGGCTCTCGGGGATTTCCTGTTGGATATGCTGGATGATGCTCTTTAAGCCAAGGCCGGATTTAAAAATGATCTTATAGGCTTTTTTGATGGCGGATTTTTCTTCTTTGGAAAATCCCGCCCGGTCCAACCCCACGGAATTGATCCCGAAAGCGCGCGCCGGATGACCGTCCACCATCATGAAAGGCGGAATGGCCTGGACCACTTTGGAGTGGCCCCCCGTGATCGAAAGACTTCCGATCCGGACGAATTGATGGACTCCGGAGAGGCCCCCGATGATGGCCCGGTCCTCCACGATCACGTGCCCCGCAAGCGTCGCGTTATTGGCGAGCGTCGCGCCGTTATGAATGATGCAGTCATGGGCGACGTGCGCGTAGGCCATCAGGAGATTATCATTCCCGATCACGGTCTCGGTCCCGTTCAGGGTCCCGGGATTCAAGGTCGCATATTCGCGGATCGTATTGCGGTCGCCGATCTTGAGGAAACTCACCCCGCCATCGGCTTTTTTGTCCTGCGTCAGACTGGCGACCACCGCCCCGGTAAAGAGCTGGTTGTCTTCGCCGATCGTGGTGTGGCCCTCGATCGTTACGCGCGGTCCGACTTTCGTGCGCGCGCCGATCTTAACGGTCCCCGCAATGATAGACCAGGGACCGATCTCGACTCCTTCACCAAGGACGGCGTCCGGATGGACGATCGCCGAGGAGTGGATCTTCACGCATCCACCACCGCGAATTTCACATCCGCTTCGCACACAAGCTTTTCCCCCACGTAGGCTTTGCCGGAACATTGTCCGAACTTGGCGCGTTTCTTCAGGACCTCCACTTCCATCCTGAGCGTATCCCCCGGCATGACCGGACTGCGCCATTTCACGGCATCCACACTCATAAAATAGGCGATCTTGCCCCGGTTCTCGGGTTCTCCCAACATGATCACCCCGCCGACCTGGGCCATCGCTTCCACGATCAGGACGCCCGGCATCACCGGATGCCCAGGAAAATGCCCCTGAAAAAAATAATCGTTCATGGTGACCTGTTTAATGCCGGTGGCGCGGAGTCCCGGCTCAAAATTCTCGATCCTGTCCACGAAAAGAAAGGGATAGCGGTGCGGGATGATCTTCTGGATCTCTTCCACATTCAGTGTCTTGGAAACAACCTTGGGTTCGGCGGGAGTATTCATCATTAATTTCCTCACGAGTTCGACGTTAAGAGCATGACCGCTCCGGGAAGCGATCACATGCCCGCGGATGAATTTTCCGCATAAAAACAGATCCCCCAGGATATCCATCATCTTGTGACGGCAGGCCTCGGTCTCAAACCGCAGGGTATTCTGGAGAGGCTTGTTCTTTTCAAAAATGAGTGTGTTGGAAGGATTCGCGCCTTTGCCAAATCCCTGGGAAAGCAGGAGCTCCGCTTCTTTTTTAAGGCAAAAAGTGCGCGCCGGCGCGAGTTCCCGTTCGAAGATCTCCGGCACGATCGGAAGCGACAGGTACTGGTCCGGAAGGTCCGCATCGCGGTAGCTCAGCATATAGGAGATCGAGAATGTTTCGGAAGGCAGGATCACGATCGACTGATCCCCCTGGTCCACATAGACCGGCGCCTTGACCTCGAGGAACTGCCGCGGGGCGCTCTGCTCTTCAAGACCGGCGGCGACAAGCGTCCGCGTGAACTCCAGGGCGCTTCCGTCCATCCCGGGGACTTCTTCTCCGTCGATCTCGACAAGCGCGTTATCGATCCCGAGCCCGTGAAAAGCGGCCATCAGATGCTCGATCGTGCGGACACGTCCTTCGCCCACGGCAATCGAGGTCTGCCGCATTTCGTCGCAGCGCACATTATCGATCGAAGCCTTCACCTTAAGGTCGGGCGCCAGATCGACGCGGCAAAAAAGAATGCCGGCGTTCTCCGGAGCGGGGCGCACACAAACCGTCACTTTGCGGCCGGTATGGAGCCCCGTTCCTTCGAATACAGCCTGACCTTTGAGGGTCCGTTGTTTCATGGTCTGCGGGTCCTTAGGCTTTCTTGTATTTCTTCGCGAGTTCCGCGGAAACCTGCGCCGTGATATCAAAATTCTTTTTCTGGGCAAGCAGCACGCGCTTGTTGAAGATCATGTCATAGCCGCCCTTGGCCGAGAAATCCTGGACGACGACATCGATCTCCTGGAAGATCTCACGGACCACCTTGTCACGCTGTTCCGCGAGCTGTTGGCGGATCGTGCGGTCAAAATCCTCGAGCTGGCGCTTTTTCTCGATCAGCTGTTCCTGTTTGGAAGCGCGGGCATCGGCGGCCAAAAGGGCCAATTCGTCTTCCATGGAGCGGATCTTCGCCATCATGTCATTACGTTCTTTTTCCTTGGCTTCTCCGGCCGTTTTCAACACAAGGTCCTGGTCTTTGGTTTTTTGATAATTATCGAAGACCTCGCCCACATCGACATACGCGACCTTCAGTTCCGCGGCAAAAGCCGGAAGGCTCAGGCCCAACATCATCAGTACAGCCAAAAAACCCGCGATCATTTTACGGTTCATGGTGTTTCTCCTTTTTTGAATAGATACTGCGGTTGAAAAATAAATTTCACTTCAAAAACGATCCTTCGCCTCTTTCGCAAAATACGTTCAGCCGCTCAGGAGATCGGGTCCGAAAACACCCGATCAAAAGCTACGGCTTAAACTGAACTCAAAACGGCCGTTCTCATCCTCGGTGTCTTTGTTCGCAATAGGAAGACCGTAATAGAAAGCCAACGGCCCGATCGGCGTCTTCACCTTGATCCCGGGACCGACGCTCACAGAAACTTTCCCGAAATCGACATTATAAGAATCCGCGCTGACATTACCCGCATCGATGAAAAACACTCCCCGGAACGCCTCAAGATACGGCAACGGGAACGTGTAGTCGAAATTGACGATCGCCATGGTCTGACCGCCGATCGCTTCCCCGTCTTCCTGCGGGCCGACGCGCCGGTAATTGAAACCGCGCACGGTCCCCAGACCGCCGGCAAAGAACCGGTCATAGGCCGGCGTTGTGGACGTCTTTCCAAAAGACTGGGACGTGGCAAGCCGCGCCTGGAACTCCAACTGATGTTTCTTGTGGATCGTTAAATATTCCGTGTAGCCGGACCTTAAAATATAATATTCCTGATCGCCCCCGAGAAAACTCCCGATAAGATCGCCTCCGAAATTGATCACGCGCCCTTTGCTCGGGTTGAAGACATTGTCACGGTTGTCAAAAGTCGTGAAAGCCCGGAGCCTGGAAAGCCAGTCCGGCCCTTCAAATTCCGTCACGGAAATAGGCGCGCCATCCGCGATGTCCTTCAGTTTCACGCGCTCCAGCGTATACCCGCCCCCGGCGCGAAGCACGTCCTTAAAAAGACGCGAGACCGTGGTCGAAGCCCCGATCCTCTGCTCGCCGAAAAGCGTGTTTTTATTGTCCTGACTCGTGGCAAAGATGTTCGTCCCCCAGGAGATCGGCTTGTTAAAAAGGTAAGGTTCGACGAAGCTAAGGTCATATTCCTGATGAACGGTCCCGACCTGGCCCCGGAGGGAAAGCGACTGCCCGGCGCCTGTAAACCGCGGCCAATTCAAAATATCAAAGTTGCGTTGGGAGATCTCGGCAAAACCCATGAACGTATCGATCGAACTGATACCGCCGCCAAAGGAAAGTTCGCCGGTGCGTTTTTCTTTCACGCGGAAAATAAGGTCCTTGCGATTCGCTCCGGCATCCGTCGGCTCGGTGTCGTAGGTGACCTCTTCAAAATAGTTCAGATTCTCAAGACGCTCCTTGGACTTTTCGATCTTCTTGCCGTCAAAACGCTCGCCCGGCCGGATGCGGAGTTCCCGGCGGATGACTTTGTCGCGGGTCTTGGTATTGCCGCGGATCTGGACCTTCTCGACAAAATAAAGGTCCCCTTCCTGGATCTCGTAAGTGATATCGACTTTATTGTTCTCGCGATTCAACTTCACGTCCGGCACCACGCGCGCCTCGACATAGCCTTCGCTCGCGTAGAACTGACGGAGCTTTTCGATATCCTGCGCGACATAAAATTGGGAGTAGGTCAGACCGGGAAGCATCTCCAACTGCTGCCAAAGTTCGGACTCGGGAAAAAGCGTGTTCCCCTTGAACTTGACCTCGCCGGTCACGTAGTGCGGACCTTCCTGGATCTTGATCAGGATCTCGATCGTGTTCTTGTCCTTGTTATAGCTGAACTCCGGCGCCACCTGGACGTCCAAATAGCCTTCCTTCTGATAGAAGAAGCTGATCTTCTCAAGGTCCTTTTCGAACTCGCCTTCCTTGAACGTTCCGAAGAGGAACCAGATCTTCACTTTTGTTTTCATGAGCTTGAGAAGCTGTTTGGACTTGAACGCCTGGTTCCCTTCAAAAGAGATCTTGGTGATCTTGAACTTCTTGCCTTCGAAAACCTTGATCGTGATCACCGCTTCTTTGGTCTGCGGGTCCACGTTCACCGAGGCCTGAAGGTCTACAAACCGGAATCCCTTGTCGGCATAAAGCTTGCGGATCGCCTCCTCGCCTTTTTTGACGGCCTTGCGGTCGAGGATCTGGCCTTCCATCACGCCGAGCGTCTTCCGGAGCTTGTCCTCTTTAAAGGTCGTGAACCCTTCGAGGACGATCTGCTTGATGATGGGCTTTTCATCCACCTCCGCGATCAGTTTGAATCCTTCAGGAAGCTCCTCGACTTCGAGCTTCACATCCTCAAAGAATCCTGTCGCGTAAAGGCGCTTGATATCTTCATTGACCGTTTGCTGCTTAAGGACCAGCCCCTGCTTTGTCTGGATCTTGCTGAGAATGGTATTCGTACTCACAATGCGATTTCCGCGCACCTCGACCGCCACGACTTTTTTAGCGGGTGGGACCGGAGCCTGAGGAGCTTCCGGAACGGGAGTCGAGGCTGCCGGCGAAGCAATCGGCGCCGCAGGCTCAGGGGCTTTCACGGCTTCCGGCTTGCTTGAAGGAGAGGCTTCGGGAACAGCCGGGGCCTCCGCAACCGCCTTGACCGCCGTCTTCTCGGCCGCGGCGTCCTCGGCGAAAACCGCGGACGACTGGATCAAAAGGAATGACACGCTGAGGAGTAAGGCCATCCAACGCTTCATGAGCCTTCCTCCGTACGGAAGAATTCAGGATTATCAAAACGCGTCCATTCCTTGAGGAAAACGAGAGGGATCGAGCCCGTCGGCCCATTACGCTGCTTGGCGATGATCGCCTCGGCCTTGTTCTTATTCTCTTCGGAAGGCGTGTAATATTCTTCGCGAAAAAGGAACACGACCACGTCCGCGTCCTGTTCGATAGCGCCCGACTCACGAAGGTCGGAAAGCTGGGGACGATTGCCGGTCCTCGATTCTACGGCGCGGGAAAGCTGGCTCACGGCAATGACCGGAACCCGGATCTCGCGCGCGAGGGCCTTGAGCGACCGGGAGATCTCGGAGATCTCCTGCTGCCTGTTCTCGGAAGACTTCTTCGATCCCTGCATGAGCTGTAAATAATCGATAATGATGAGCGATATATCGTGCTTCATTTTGAGGCGGCGCGCCTTGGCGCGGATCTCGAGCACCGTCTGGCCCGGCGTGTCATCAATGAAGATCGGCGCCTCCGAAAGCTTGCCGGCGGCGGCCGTGAGTTTCGGCCAGTCCTGATGGGAGAGGTACCCGGTGCGGACCTTTTGCGCGTCCACCCGCGCGTGAGAACAGAGCATCCTCTGCACGAGCTGTTCCTTGCTCATTTCAAGCGAGAAGACCACGACCGGTTTTTTGAGGTTGATCCCGGCGTGTTCGCAGATCGCGGTGGCAAAAGCGGATTTCCCCATGGAAGGGCGGCCTGCCACAATAATAAGGTCCGAAGGCTGGAGACCCGCGGTTTTCATGTCGAACTCATGAAAGCCGGTCGCGACACCCGTAATATGTTCTTTACGCTGAAAAAGCTGGTCGATCGTTTCCATGCTCTCATGGATAATATCTTTGATCTGAACGGTCTTGTTCTCGATCTGCGACTGGCCGATATCGAAGATCATCTTCTCCGCGCTGTCGATCATCTCGCGGGCGTTCCCGTCGGATTCCAGGCTGTTCTGGACGATCTGCGTTCCGGATTGGATGAGCTTGCGGAGAAGCGCCTTATCTTTGACGATACGCGCGTAATGCTCGATATTCGCGGCGGTCGGGACGATGGTCGTGAGCTGCGTCAGGTAGCTGATCCCGCCGAGCTCGTCAAGCTGCTTGAGCTTCTTGAGCTCTTCGGAAACGGTGATCAGATCGACGGGGTGATTCTTGGAGAAGAGGGCCGTCATCGCGTTAAAGATATTCTGATGACGAAGGTCGTAGAAGTAATCGGCGGTCAGGACTTCGATGGCTTTCGCGAGCGCGATCTCATCAAAAAACATCGCGCCCAGAACGCTCATCTCAGCTTCGCGGTTCTGGGGCGGGACTTTTTCGTAAGAATTTACCGTTGTCTGCGATTCAGCCACAAATACCCCTGAAGAGGTTTAAGCGGGTTGCCGAACAAGCTCAACCGTCAGACGCGTCTTGACCTGCGGGTAGATCTCAAGATCGACCTGATGCGTGCCCAAAGTCTTGAGCGGATCCTTGATCCGCACCTGTTTCTTCTCAAAAATGTGCCCCTGCTTTTCGAGCTCCGCCCGGAGGTCTTCGGCGGTCACGGAACCAAAAAGCTTATCCCCATCTCCCGCGCGGACTTCCAACTTGATCGTAATATCTTTCATCTCTTTGGCCCGTTTTTCGGCGGCTTCTTTTTCCTTAGCCTTCCGCTTGGCGCTCCGGGCGCGCTGTTCCGCGAAGAACTGCTTGTTGGCGCGCGTTGCCGGGATCGCGAGTTCCTGCGGCAGCAAAAAATTCCGCGCGAACCCGTCGCGAACACGCACGACATCGCCTTTTTTCCCCACATCCACCACATTTTTCAAGAGCAATAATTCCATGGATCGATTCCCCTTTTTTCTTTTTTTGAATAATCCGGCCGGTTGCGGCTAATTCGCCTGGAATGCCAAAAGCCCCGAATGCCGTGACTTTTTAATAAGACGCGTCAGCGTCCGCTGATCTTTGGAGCTCAAGCGCGTGATGCGGCGCGGAAGGATCTTGCCTTTTTCGGTGATGTATTTCCCGAGCGCTTCCGTGTCCTTGTAATCCATCTGAGGCAGCACGCGGCGCATGCGTTTGCGCACGGGCCGGGAAGGAGCCCGGCTCGGAGAGCCGTAACCCTTTTCGCCTTTTTTGGGACCGCGGGCGTTCTTATCGAAAGGTTTTTTCTTTTCGAATTTTCCAAACTTTGAGGATCTCGGTTTCATATTTTCACACCTGGCTGATTTAGCACCGTTTATGATTTGTTTTTACGGGTTAACGGTACAAATACTGCAAACCCATAAAATGACCCGCAACGCGCGTATTAGAATGGAATTTCTTCGTCGGGTTTAAGTTCGTCCTTTGAAAGGGAGACGGAATCCTTTTTGGAAGGCATGCCGCCCTCCGGGGCTTCAAAAATACTGTCATCCACATCCATGGCCGGCACGTCAGAACCCTCGCCCTTCCCGCTTCCGGGCTTGGAACCGAGGAACTGAACATTGTCAGCGACCACTTCGGTGGAATACCGTTTGTTGCCATCCGGGCCGTCCCAGCTTCGGGTCTGGATCCTTCCCTCCACAAAAACGGGGCGTCCTTTTTTCAAATACTCGTTACAGATCTCCGCGAGACGCGCCCAGGCGACACAACGGATGAAAGCGACCTCTTCTTTTTTTTCTCCCGCCTTGGAATTGAACGCGCGGTTGACGGCGATCGTAAAAGTCGTCACGGCCTGTCCTGAAGGGATATAGCGCAGTTCCGGATCCCGCGTAAGATTCCCGATCAACATGACTTTATTGAGACTTACGGCCATAGGTCACCTGATATTTTTACGTGCTGGGTTGATTATGCTTTGGGCGTCACAGCGGGAGCCACCGGAAGAGGCGGCAAGGCGGCCTTCTTCTTGGGGATGCTCACCATATACTTCAAAAGATTTTCCTGAAGCTCCAGTTCCTTGCGGAACTCCTGCGTGCGGGACGGGTCCATTTCATACTCAAATACGAACATCCGGCCGTCCTTATACTTCCCGATCATGTGTCCCATGGGTTTTTTCCCGAGATCGGTCTTCTGGATCACTTTTCCCTGGAACTTTTCGATCCATTTCGTAACTTCCGCGGCGGGATCTTTGTGGCTTTCCCCCGTGATCTCCGGCGAAAAAATAAACAACCCTTCGTATTTTTTCATTACACACTCCCTTAACGTCTTGTGCCGTTCTCCATAATTAATTTCTATACGGCTAACGGTACAAGCACTGCGAACCCTTCGAATTCAAAGCAACGCAGTGCTAGATTTATATGATAACTCTTTCCGTAAGTTTCGTAAACAGAAGCTACAGAAGCAGTTATGAAGTTTTTAGGCCTTCAGAAAGGCTAAAAGGAAAAACAATGTAACATAAATGCCTTTGTTCCGCAACCCTGATTCTCCTTTAATAAGCTTAGGGGATAAATGGCCCGTAAGAGGGAAAAGGAAGGCTCAGAACAGCCCGAACCCCTCATCGAGTGAGACTAGAATCCGGAGGCGTTGACCCGGTTCATGGCTTTCGTTGTGGGCCCCAGAACCCATGCGCGGCACGCTTCTCTCCCGCATTCCAGAAGCGCTTTCA
>Ga0172380_10005468_pt1 | contig 15393 bp, 13 predicted proteins | sample Leawe162metaG_FD_119747 | JGI IMG/M metagenome (GOLD analysis project Ga0172380, IMG submission 119747) | Leachate microbial communities from a municipal landfill in Southern Ontario, Canada - Leachate well 162 metaG | ecosystem: Engineered > Solid waste > Landfill > Unclassified | place...
GCGGTGGAAATCTTCTCGCGTTCGCTCATCGCCATGCTGCGGCGCTCCTTGCCCCAGCGGACTTTGTCGCGGGCCTCCTCGAGCTCGTGCTGGCCGATGGACTTCATCCCTTTCCGGGCGGCAAGAAGCGCGGCTTCGTTGATCACGTTCGCGAGCTCGGCTCCGGAGTAGCCAGGGGTGCCACGGGCGAGGATGGCCAGGTTGACCGCCTCGCCGAGCTTCACTTTTTTGGCGTGGACCTTGAGGATTTCCTCGCGGCCCTTCACGTCGGGCAGGCTCACGGTCACCTGGCGGTCGAAGCGCCCGGGGCGGAGCAAAGCGGGATCGAGGACGTCCGGGCGGTTGGTCGCGGCGATGATGATGACGCCGTCCTGCGTGTCGAACCCGTCCATCTCGACGAGCAGTTGATTGAGCGTCTGCTCGCGCTCGTCGTGCCCGCCGCCGAGGCCGTGGCCGCGGTGGCGTCCGACCGCGTCGATCTCGTCGATGAACATCAGGCACGGGGCGGATTTTTTCCCCTGCTCGAACATGTCGCGGACGCGGGAGGCTCCGACGCCGACGAACATTTCGACAAAATCCGAGCCGCTGATCGAGAAGAAGGGGACGTCCGCTTCGCCGGCGATGGCGCGTGCGAGCAGGGTTTTTCCCGTGCCCGGCGAGCCCACCATGAGGATGCCTTTGGGGATGCGCCCGCCGAGTTTTTGAAACCGCTTGGGGTCCTTGAGGAACTCGACGAGTTCCTGAACCTCGTCCTTGGCCTCTTCGACTCCGGCCACGTCCTTGAAGGTGATGCGGTTTTTTTCCTTCGACATCATCCGGGCCTTGGACTTGCCGAAGTTGAGCGCCCCCTTGCCGGCCATCTTGATCTGGGAGCGGAAAAAGAAATAGAGGATGACCAGGAAGAGGAGGATGGGCAGGAAGCTGACGACTGCGGAAGCGAGGTAGTCGGATTTGGGGACGATCGACGGGGTGATCCCCGCGTCGGCGAGCGTCTTCTGGATGTCGGAACCGTTGAACGATGTGAAAATGGGCGTGCGGAAGGGGACGGCGGTTTCCTCGCCCGTCGTCTTCGACTTCTGCTTGACCTTGCCTTCGAGATACTGGGTGTTCCGGCCCTCTTCGACGACGAGCTCCAGCGGGGAGTCGGGCGTGTTCACGATTTTTCCCGCTTTGACGAGCTCGAGGAACTTGGGATATGTGATCGGTTCCGGCTGCGCGAAATTGTTCCCCCGGAAAAGAAATGCGCCGCCGATGAGCGCGAGGGCGACGGCAAAGAGCAAGAGCCCTCTCCAATTCATTTGAGGATCGTTGCCCCCGCCCGGACGCTGACGGCTATCATTCGGCGGTTTCTGATTTTCTTCTGACATTCCTGCTAGTTTCCCTTATCACAGCTTCTTGGCAAATGCAAAAAGCAGAAGACGAGAAAGAGGTGGGGCGCGGGAAGTCGCTGGTGGTTTCGATCCACGACGTGTGCCCGGCCACACGGCAGCGCGCGGAACAGATTTTGGGCGACCTGAAGAAGGTGGGCGTTCCCGGCTGTTCCCTGCTCGTTGTTCCCGACCACCATCATCGTGGGCTGGTGAGTGAAAACGCCGCTTTTGCGCGGTGGCTCAGGGGTGCGTGGACAGAAGGGAACGAGGCGGTGCTGCACGGGTATTATCACCTCAGGAAAAACCGGGCCACCGACGGTCCGGTGACGCGCCTGATCACGCGTTCCTACACGGCGGGCGAAGGCGAATTCCTCGATCTCGAAAAACCGGTGGCCCGGCAATTCCTCGACCGCGGCAGGGCCGCCGTGGAGGCCTGCGGGGTGAGGGTCAGCGGGTTCATTGCCCCGGCATGGCTCCTGGGGGCCGAGGCCGAGGCCGCCGTCCGAGAGGCCGGATTCCGATACACGACCAGAATCGCGTCCGTGAAAGATCTCGTGACGGGAACCGTGCACGGGAGCCGGAGCCAGGTCTGGAGTGTCCGAGCGGGCTGGCGCCGGGCGTGCAGCCTGGCGTGGAATGCCTTCCTGTTCCAAAAAGCTCCCGATGCCCCGCTCGCACGGATTGGGATCCATCCGCCGGATTGGGACCATCCCCGGATCCGGAAGCAAATCTTGGAGATCGTCGGCAAGGCGGTTGCAACACGAAAACCGATGACCTACGAGGGCTGGATCGAGGGGATGCGGGACCAAAAATGACTGCGGGACGAGGAGATCTGTTCAGCGAAGTGGCTCTTCCGCCGGTCCTTCAGGAACTTGCCTGAGAGGAAGGCCAGGGTGAAAATGTAGTGCCAACGTTTTTTTGTGCCACTTAACCTGTTGATGATCAACTTCTCCGTTTTTTTTCAAAGTGTCGAAGGCGGGCCTGAAATCCGCTTGCGCTTTCGGTAGAGCGTGGCCGGATCGACGTCGAGGATTTTGGCGGCTTCTTCGAGGGTGCTGGTATCGGCCACGAGCCGACGGATGTGTTCGGCTTCGATTTGTTCGAAAGTAAACCGGCCGCCGAGCCGGACTTCCGTGGCCGGTTGAATGCTGTCCGACAAATCCCCCGCCTCGATCACCTCGCCATCGGAAAGAATGACCGCCCGCTCGATCACGTTGCGGAGTTCACGCAGGTTTCCGGGCCAGCCATAAGTCCGCATGGCGGCCAGGGCACCGGGGGAAAATGACCGCGCCCTTTTTCCCGCATGGGAGGCGATGAAGTGGAGATGGAGGAGGGCGAGACGGTTGATGTCCTGCACCCGTTCGCGCAAGGCGGGAAGGGGCAGCGAAATCACGTTGAGGCGGTAATACAAATCCTCGCGAAACTTCCCCTCCTGAACTGCGGCGGAAAGATTTCGATTGGTTGCGGAAATGACCCGCACGTTGGCGCGGCGGGGTTTGGTTTCGCCGACCCGCTCGTATTCCCGTTCCTGAAGAAGCCGGAGGAGCTTGGCCTGGATTTCCACAGGCAGGTCGCCGATTTCATCGAGGAACAAGGTGCCGCCATCCGCTGCGGCAACTTTGCCATTCGTATCGGCATGCGCGCCGGTGAAGGCACCTCTGGCATGACCAAAGAGCTCGCTCTCCAGAAGTTCACGCGAAAGGCTGGGACAGCTCACGGTCACGAATGCCCCGGCGCGGCGCGGACTGCGCTGGTGGACAGCCCTGGCCAACAGGCTTTTCCCCGTTCCGCTCTCACCCAAAAGAAGGACCGTCGCATCGCTGTTGGCGGCCTTGAAAGCGACATCGAGAACCCTCCGCATGGTTTCGCTTTCCGTCTCCAGGTCGGGGTCCGGCCCTTCCGTCGCAACCCGCGATTCCAATTCCGCCACGCGGTTTTCCAGTCTTCGCGTCCGTTCGACATGCGCCAGCGCCTGCCGGATTTGATCCGGCGTGAACGGCTTGGGGAGATAGTCGAAAGCCCCGCGCCGCATGGCCTCGACGGCGGTATCGATGGAGGCGAAGGCCGTGAACATGATCACTGCGGTCCGGGGCGACACGCGCAGGATTTCATGAAGAACGTCGAGGCCGCTTTCCTGGCTGAGCTTCAAATCGAGAAACGCGACATCATAACTGTCCGCCCTCAATTCCTCGATGGCCATGACTCCGTTCCGGGCGGCCCGGCATTCATGGCCCATCGACTCCAACGCCAGCATCATCGTCCGCTGGATGTTCTTTTCGTCATCAACAACAAGAATGCGCATGGAGCATGCCTTTGGATTTTATTCAGCAGCAGAGTGGAGGAGTGATGCTGTTACCGGATTGCCAGGAAGGCAAGCATTCTGCCGGTCCGGCCTTTTTCCATGCGGTAGGAGTAATACGAGTCCGGGTTGGAGGCGGTGCAGATGCCGCAGTCACGGACTTCGCCGATCCCAAGATCCGTGAGTTGTCGGACAATATCGGAGGCAAAGTCGACTTCGTAATATGGCGGACGGATGCAGGGAGAGATCTGGGCGACGAGATCGGATGGCAGGCCCCCGGTTGCGGCGCAGAGGGCTTTTGCGGCGGACATGACGATCCCGAGTTCCGTGCCCTTTTTCCCGGAATGCACGAGGGCGATGCCGCGGGCGTGGCGGTCGGCGAGAAAGACGGCGGCGCAGTCGGCGACATAAATGCCGAGGCAGATGCCCGGAATGGTCGTGAGGAGCCCGTCGGCGTTTGGGATGGGGAAACGGGAATCGCCGGAGACTTCGGCCACCCGATCGCCGTGGACCTGCTCTGCCGTGGCGAAGGTCATGGCCCCCAAACCGGCGTCGGATCTTGCCTGGAGATGGTCAAGGGACAGGGCGGCGAGTGCTTTGTCCCTCTCGACGCAAACATCCAGGCCGCGGACCCGGCGGGTGAAGGCGGCGCGGATTCCGGGAATCGCATCGAAAGCGGGAAATGATTCCTGAAGCATGGCTTGTGACATCCTGCGCATGTCTGAATTGCACAGGTCAAATCGACGGACGTCTCGGCGAGGCGTCCCTACCGGGCACTCGGCAGGGCGGGGGTGTCGAACCCGCTGTGATGGTTCCCCCGTTCGACCATGCGTTTGGTTTGAAAAATGTGCATTGGCGGGATGCCCCGTTGATCACCGATGGAACGTCTGAGTTCTTATGAGCGTCTTATGAGCGTCAAGGATGGTTGGAATTCTTCTTCGGAGTCGGCTTCGGGCTGGGTTTCGGTGCGGGGGTGGGCTTGGGTGCTTTCTTGGAGGTTTTCTCCGGCTTGGCTGCGGGGTCGAGGATCGGCTTGATCGGATCCGCCGACCGGAGGGCTCTCGGCAGCGGCGGCTGCGGTCTTCCGGGCTCGTTCAGCTTGGTGAATTGTTTCGCCTGCGAGCGGGTGAGCGGATCGTCGAAGCTGTCCTGATATTGGGTGTCGAGCGACAGGGCCTGGTCATATTGGGCGAGCGCGGCGATGTAGTCGTAGCGGGCCTGGAGGACGAATGTTTGGGATTGCAGGAGGGACACCTGGGCGTTCAGGACGTCGAGTTGGGTCCCGGCACCGGCATCGAGGCGTTCCTGGGCGAGACGGAGGGCTTCCATGCCTTGGACGACACTGGCTTCCTGGCTGTCGATCGTCTCCTTGGCCTGCTGGAGATTCGAGATCGCCTGCTGGACATCGAGGATGATTTGGCGGACCGAGTTGTCGTAGTTGATGCTGGCCTGCTGGAGCTGGGCCTTCGCCTGCTGGACTTTTCCGACGGTCGCGAGACCGTCCCAGATCGCCCACGTGCCGGTGGCGCCGAAGAACCAGTCGTCGATGGAATCGCTGAGGTTCAACGAGGATTGGTTGTTGGTGAGTTCCCGTCCGGCCGTGGCGCTGATGCTCGGCAGAAAGCCGGCGAACTGGGCGTTCACGTTGGCGGCCTGCGAGAGGATCAACTGCCTCTGGGCTTTGAGGGACGGGTTGCGCGCGACCGCCACCCGGATCGACTGGTCGGTGTCGATTTTCCGCGGGTTGTAGGCGAGCTGTCCCACGATGTTGAACGGGACCTCGCTCGGATGGCCGCGCGGGTAATCCATGCCCAGCAGCTTCACGAGCGTGTAGAGCGAAATGCGGTAGGCGTTTTGGGCCTGGATGAGCGGCGGCTTGGCGTTTGCCAGGGCGACTTCCGCCTGGAGGACGTTGAAACGCGGGACGGTGCCGGCCTCGTAGCGGTTCTGCTGGTCCTTGAGCTGTTGCTGGAGGAGCGTGACCGATTGTTCCTGGGCGACGATGAGTGCGCGGTTGAGAACGACCTGGAAAAAGTTCGTCTTTACCTGGGCGATGATGGAGTCGATCGTGGCCCGCATGGAGAAGAAGGCACTGGTCTCCCCGGCGATCGCGGAACGTATCCCCGAGACCACCGCGCCGCCGTCGTAGATCAACTGGGAGGCGGTGAGCTGGATGTTCCATGTTTTGTTTTGGATCTCCCCCCCTCCGGTCTGGAGAACGATGGGGTTTCCGTTGGGATTCGGGATGGTCAACGTGCCTCCGCCTCCGCGTCCGTTTGCGGCGAGTTCCATGCCCTGCTGGTTGTAGGCCGAAGAGAGACCGAGCTGGGGGATGGCCTGGGCGCGCACGGTGACCACCTGGCCCTGTGTGAAGCGGATCTGCTGGGCGGCATTGAGGATCGTGGGATTTTGCCTGAGGGCGATCCTTTCCGCGTCTTCCAAGGTCATGTCCGCAACGGCGGGATTCCGCTGTTGGGCGATGAGTGTGTCGAGGGCTTTGAGAAAGTCCGCCTGGGCCATTTTTTGTTTCATGGCCATGTTCTCGCTTTCCTTGAGCTTGTCGGTTTCCTGGCCGCGCTCAAGCGGTTCGGCCATCTGGGGCGGGGTCGGCAGGTTGAGTTCCTCGGAGAGCGTTTGGGCATCCGGGAGGGGAACGGGGGTTGGCATGGGAGGCAGCGGCAACGGCATGCTTCCATCCGGCATGGGAGTCGGGCTGGCGGCGGGTGAGGAGGAAGATTGCGGCTGAGCCTCGAGAAGCGGGACGGGTGTCGGCATGACCGGCAGCGGCAACGGCATGGTCCCGTCGGGAAGAGGCGTCGGGCTGGCGGCGGCTTTTGGAGTTGCGGCGGGCTTGGGGGTCGATCCTTTGCGCGGGGTGGGAGAGGAAGTCGCGTCGGGCATCGGGGGCAGGGTGCCGGGGGCCGGAAAAGGTGCCAGGGTGGGCAACGGGGCAGGAGTGCCGATGGGGGAGATCGAGGGGAGCGCTCCGGGCGTGGGGAACCCCGACAGCGCATTCGTCTGGCCGTTCACCAAGACGATCGAAGCAAGAAAAATCCCGCAGGCGGCAAACAGTGATCTCAGTGGTGGCATGTGATGTGCGCGTGAATTTTTTCGTAAATGTGGAGCCAGGCCGTCTGCTCCTCCGGTTCGAGGATTCCAGTGACCAATGAAAGCTTCGCGATGATATCCTGGCGGATTCTCCCGACCAGCGCCACGCCTTTTGTCGTGATCCGGACGAGAACCTTCCGGCGGTCGTCGGAAGCGTGTGTGCGCTGGACATACCCGAGGTTCTCGAGACGGTCGACGAGTCCGGTCGCGGCTGCGGTCGTGTGCGTCATTTTATCCGCGATCTCGGTCATGGAAAGCGATTCGCTGGAGGAAATGTGACCGAGGAGAAAATACTGGGGAAACGAGACCTGCCCGCGCGAAAGCTCCTCGGACAGATGCTGCACAAAGCAGCGCTGCATCATCATGATGATGTCGGCCAGGCGTTCGATTTCCGAGTGTGAGAGACCAGCCAATTGCGGGTTCATTAGTTAAGGATATTGACTATTAATTCCGCTGAATAAAATGTCAATAATCGTATTCACGTTCCATGTCGGCGACGCGAACGGTTCATCAGTTGAGTCGCGCCGACCCCACCGGAGTGCGACTTTGTTCCGGCTCCGACAGTTCAACCGGCTGGTGGGGTTGCCGTGGGGGAGGGAGACGCGCCCGGGGAGGGCGATGCGGTTGGCTGGGGAACCACGCCGCGGTTTGCGAGAACCTCGGTCAGAAGATTGATCGTGGTCGAAGCGTCCAGGCGCTTGTCGTTCGCCTCCCTTGTCAGCCCCGGTTGGTATTTTGCGGCGACCTTGCTTGTGCCGGCGAAACCGAACGTGATTGTCGTGATGTTGTTGGTGTCGGTGGAGGAGGATTCCGGAGCCGAGGCGAAGAGATACCCCTGGAGTTTACGGGCGATGCTCAGGCTGTTTCCGTCCCCGATTTCGACATTGTCGCCGGTTTTTCCGAGGACCTGAAATGCCAGCGTGTCGGCGGTTGCGCCGGAACCGGATGCCGAATTGATGACGGCGTATTCCTGGTTCCCGCCCTCGCTCACCATTTCCATGTAGGTGCCGGACAAAACTCCCGTCGTATAATAGAGGAGGTCGGTGACCGGGTCGGTCTGGGTGACGATCGAGGAGACGGCATTCGAGTCGGCATCCACGACCAGGTAGCCTCCCTGGAGAAAGGAGTAGTTTACGCTGGGTCCGGTGGTGTTGAACGAGAGGTCGTAGATCAGCACTTCGGCGCGGGCCGCAAGGATCGGAAAAGCCGCCGACATGGCCAGGCACAGGAGCTTTTTCATGACGGGAAAGATACTCGAATCCCCCTTCACTGTCCATGCTTCTCTTGAGCGGGTCGCGACCCGAAAAGCTCGCTTTCCGAGTAGGGCGTCGTCCGCGGCTCCCCGGCCAGATACCCCTGGACATAGCCCACGCCCATTTTGGTCAGAAGATCGAAGACCGCCTGCGATTCCACATACTCCGCGACGACGGGGATTTCCAGCGCTGCGGCCAACGCTTGAACCGCCCGGACGACAGCCTGGTTGAAGGGGTCGACGTCGAGGCGGCGAACAAAGGTGCCCTCGACCTTGATCATGTCGATGGGAAGTGACTTGAGGTAATTCAACGACGACGTCCCGGAGCCGAAATCATCCAGGGCGAACCGGAACCCGCGCTTGCGCAGGGAGGCCATGACCGATTGCGCCTGGGGAAGATTCGAAATCACCTCGCTCTCGGTGAGTTCGAAAATGATCCGCTCGGGCCCGACGGAATGCCGGGCGAGGGTGGTCTCCACGAAATCCGTGAAGTCCCCGCTGGCAAACGAGCTTCCGGAGATGTTGATGGAAAGGTGCGCCTCCGCCCTGTCCGACAGGGATTCCACGGAGCGGGCGATGACAAACCGGTCGAGTTTCGCCGTCTGGCCGGACCTCTGGACCGCGCTCATGAACGCAGCCGGATGCACGGGATCGCTGTCCGGGCGGTCCAGAAGGCGGAGCAACACCTCGTGGCACAATATCGTATGGCCGACGGTCGAGACGACCGGCTGGAAATAAATCCCGAGCGTTCCGGCCTTCATCGCATTCTTGATCCGTGACGACCAGTCGTGGTCGGCGACGAGGGCCTCCAAGGCCCCTCCGGTCTCGCTGTAGAGTTCCACGCGGTTCCGCCCCCCGGCTTTGGCGGCGTAGCAGGCGGCATCAGCCACCCCGAGGACATCGGGGGATTCCCTCGACCCATCGATGGGGGCGATCCCTATCGAGGCCCCGACCCGGAATGAGCGCCCCCCTTCGGCAAACACGAGGTTTTCGATGTTCTCGCGCAGGCCCTCCCCGATATTGATCGCGTCCGGGACCGCGCAATCCGGCAGGACGATGACGAATTCATCCCCGCCGAACCGCACCAGAATGTCGTCCGCCCGGACCGTGCTTCGCAGGATGTCCGCAACGGTGAGCAGAAGCCGGTCCCCCGCCTCGTGGCCGAGGGTGTCATTGACGACCTTGAAATTGTCGAGATCGATGTAGAGCAGTGCGCCGGGCCGCCCGTTTCTCGCCTCGACCACCGCGTCCCCCACGGCCAGCGGAAGCCGTCGCCGGTTGAAAAGCTTCGTCAGGGGATCGTGGTCGGCGAGGAATTCCAGGTCGCTCTCGAGCCGCCGACGCTCGGTGATGTCTTTGACTGCGGCTTCGGCGACTGCCAGGCGGACATCCAGAAGCCCCGGATGATACGGCTTCCCGATGTAATCGTCCGCGCCGGCATCGAGGATCTCCTTGAGGTCGTCGGGGCGGTTGTTGCCCGTGCCGACAAGGATGTAGTAGTATTTCCCCTGCGGGTGATCGCGCAGAAGGCGGCTGAAATCCAACCCGTTCATCCCGGGAAGCTGGATATCCAGAACGATGAGCGGAAAAAACGTCCGGCAGAGGTGCTCGCGGGCCTGCTCGGCGGACTCGCAGCCATGGACGTCGTGCCCGCGCGCCCGGATCATCCGTTCGAGGAGGAGCCTGGTCGGGTGGTCGTCCTCGACGACCAGCACTTTGAGCGATGTTCCCGGATGGTCGGCAGGAACAGCCAAATCCAAGGGGTCCGTTGGGGCGGCCGGAGGAATCATCGCCCCCATCATCATTCCCGCGTCCGCAAAAAGCAAGTGCGTTGCCCCCTTGTGGCAAGAAAGCGCATTGAAAATCGCGTGGTGGCCGTTAACTTCCAGCGATGTCACTCGAACGCACCCTGCTGGCCACGCAGGGTTACATTGAGCTGGAAATGCCGGCAGAGGCTCTTGCCGAGCTGGATTCTCTCGGGACGAAAGACCAGCGGCGAGAGGAGGTCCTCCAGCTTCGGCTGTTCGTGCTCATGCGCGGGCGCATGTGGTCACGGGCCTTGGACGTGTGCGAAAAGTTGCGGCGGCTTTTCCCGGAAGGATCGACGGGATACATCCACGGCGCGTTTTGCTTGCACGAGCTCGGGCGCACGGCGGAGGCCCGGGAGATCCTGGTGGGCGGGCCGCCACGCCTGACCCGTGAGGCCACCTACTTCTACAACCTGGGGTGTTACAATGCCGTGCTCGGCGACCTCGAGGAGGCCGTGTCCTCCCTGCGCACGAGTTTTGAAATGGACGGCAAGTTCCGCGAGATCGCAAAATACGACCCCGACCTGAAATCTGTGATCGGGAAGCTGTGATCCCGTGACCGCGCCGCACGTCTCCCGGATCCAAGCGGCTTTCGAAGCGAATTTTTCGGAGGGCCGCGAAACCGGCGCGGCCCTCTCGGTTTGGCGGGATGGGCGGGAAGTCCTCTCGCTCTGCGGAGGGTTCCGCGACGCGGAGCGCCGGATTCCCTGGAGGCAGGACACGCTGGTGCTGATCTGGTCGGCCACCAAGGGCATGGCCTCCGCCTGCGCGCTGCATGCGCTGGACTCCGCAGGGCTCGGGCTGGATGCGCGGGTCGCGGGGTTCTGGCCCGGGTTCGGGCGGGGGGGGAAATCGGGCATCACGGTCGGGCAGGTGCTTTCCCACGGCGCGGGCCTGGGGGCTTTGGACCGGACCGATCTCTCGGTCCTTGACCATGCCGGGGTGGTCGCCGCGATCGAGGAACAGGTCCCGTTCCCGGAGGCGGCAGGCGGCCCCGGCTACGGCCCGCGCACATTCGGGTTTCTCGCCGACGAGATCGTCCGCCGACTGAACGGGGGGATCCCGCTCGGCAGCCACTGGCGCACGCACTTTGCGGAGCCGCTCGGGCTGGATCTCTGGATCGGTCTGCCTGCGGAACTCCACCACCGGGCCGCGTCCGTGCTCCCGGCAAAAGCCGTGTCGTCCGCCCGCGAAGACCCCTTTCTCGAAGCCATGAAAATGCCGGGCTCCCTGACGAAGAAGGCATTCTCCTCGCCGGGAGGTCTCCTCGCGGTCTCCGCCATGAACACGCCCTCCGCGAGATCCGCTTCCATCCCTTCGATGGGAGGGATCGGCACGGCGTCCGCCCTCGCAAAATTTTACGCGATGCTCGCGGGCGGCGGGGTTTGGCGGGGCCGGAGGCTGATCGGGGCGGGCACCCTGGCGTGGATGTCCACCCGCCTGTCGCAGGGATACGATGCGGTGCTCCGTGTCGACACCGCGTTCTCCGCAGGCTTCATGATGGACCCCCTCGATTCCGCCGGCAAAAAAATCCGCTCGTTGCTGGGGCCGTCGCCCCGTGCCTTCGGCCATCCGGGAGCCGGTGGCAGCCTCGGCTTCGCCGATCCCGACAACGGGATCGGCTTCGGATACGTCATGAACCAGATGGAGGCCGGTGTGTTGCCGGGGAAACGGGCGGGGTCCCTCGTGGGCAGCCTCTACGCCTCCCCGCCTGCCTCAGAGATCCTGGCGTGCGGGGAAAGCGGCTGAGACGATATTGGGATCGGGCGGGAACTCTTCGCTGCGCTCCGGGTTGCCTTCCCGGCCAAGCATTCGACTGGCCCATCGTATTACAGGTGCGCTGGCGCGCCGGTTTTGCCGACCCCCCCGACTTCTCGGCGCTTCAGGGCGTGCTTGCATTTTTTCGGGCGGCCAGTGATCTTGATGTCCTTCCCGGCGTCCGGTATGAAGCTGGCCGGCAGGAATTGACCGATTAGAAGCATTAAACAACCGATGGCGACGATATTGGAACACAGAGATGCCTCCGGGCGAAGCGCCCAGGCTTTGCAGGAAACCGAGGGGTTGGTCGACGGGCGTCTGGTCCTCAACATGGGTCCCTCGCATCCCTCCACGCACGGGGTTCTCCGCCTGGTCCTGGAGCTCGATGGCGAGGTTGTCACCAAAGCGACCCCGGAGATTGGCTACCTCCACCGCGGTGACGAAAAAATCGCGGAGAACATGCAATACAACCAGTTCGTCCCCTATACCGACCGGCTGGACTACCTCGCCCCGATCGCCAACAATGTCGCCTATGCGCTGGCGGTCGAAAAACTCATGGGATGGGAAATCCCGGCCCGGGGGAAGGCCATCCGTGTAATCGGTTGCGAGCTGGCCCGCATCTCCGCCCATCTCCTCATGATCGGCTGCCTCGGGATGGATCTCGGGGCGATGTCCCTTTTCCTCTACACCTTCACCGAACGCGAAAAAATTTACAATCTGATGGAGCTTCTGACCGGTGCCCGGTTCACGACGAGCTACACGCGAGTCGGCGGCCAGACCCACGATCTCCCGCCCGCGTTCATCCCCCAGCTCGAGGAATTCCTCCGCACGTTCCCGCCCGCATTCGCCGAGGCGGACAAACTCGTGACGCGCAACCGGATCTTCGTGGACCGGACGAAAGACATCGGCGTCATCACGAAGGAAGACGCCATCGCCTACGGGCTTTCCGGACCCAACCTCCGCGGTTCCGGAGTCGATCATGACCTGCGGAAAAAGCACCCCTACCTGGACTACGACAAATACGATTTTGAAATTCCCGTGGGGGTGGCCGGGGATTGCTACGACCGCTACCTCGTGCGGATGGAGGAGATCCGGCAGAGCGTGAAAATCCTGAAGCAGGCGGTCGAGACCCTGCCTTCCGGCCCGATCAACTGGCACGACCCGAAGAGCACGCTGCCCGACAAGGTCGCGGTCCTGACAAAGATGGAGGAGCTGATCCACCACTTCATCGTCGTCACCGAGGGGGTGGATGCCCCCGCCGGAGAAATTTACTTCGGGGCGGAAAATCCGAAAGGCGAATTGGGTTTCTACATTTACAGCAAAGGAGGAGGGGTGCCCTACCGCCTCAAAATCCGATCCCCGTCTTTTGTGAATCTGAGTATCATGCAAAAAACGATTCCCGGGCATATGGTGAGCGACGTTGTCGGGATCCTGGGCTCCATGGATCCTGTTTTCGGCGAGGTGGACCGTTAATTCGATGACGCTGGCAAATCTCCTCTCCGAGTCCCAGATCGTTCCTTCCATGGTTTCGGGCGAACGTTGGGAGGCTATCGCCGAACTCGTGGACTGCCTGGTCAAAGCCGGGAAAATCGACCAGGAGGACCGCGATCACGTCTTGGATTCCATCCGCCAGAGGGAGGAAACCATGAGCACGGGCATCGGGTTCGGGATCGCCATCCCGCATGCCTCGTCCGACAAGGTGGACGAGGTGGTCGCGGCGTTCGGGCGTTCGGTGAAGGGCGTCCAATTCGATTCCCTGGACGGCCAGCCGGTGTTCTTCATCGTGCTTTTTGTCGTTCCCAAGGACCAGTTTCAGACCCATCTGCGGACGCTGGCCGCGATTGCAAAATTTCTCAACGACAAGGCGGTCCGGGACGATCTGGCCAACGCCTCGAACCAGGCGGCGATCCTGCGTGTGTTCGAAAGCCGCTCGCCCCGCGGATGAGCGGCACGCCACGGGAAATTCTCGGCGGACGGCTGCGTTTGGCCCTCGTGGCGGCGGGGCTGGATCCCGGGCGGGGGGACGTCTCCGCTGCGGCAGACACCCGTTTCGGCGATTACCAGTCGAACGCCGCCATGGTCCTCGCCAAGGAGAAGCGCTCGAACCCGCGCCAGCTCGCGGCGGAGATCCTCTCCAAAATGGATGTCGCGGGGATCTCCGCCCCGCCCGAAGTGGCGGGCGCGGGATTTTTGAATTTCCGCCTGGAACCGGGCTTCATCGCGTCGCGGGTCCAGGCGCTTGCGGACGATCCGAGGCTGGGGGTTGCCCTCGCGAAGTCGCCGCAGAAAATCCTCCTGGATTTCAGCTCCCCGAACGTCGCGAAGCCGATGCACGTCGGCCATATCCGCAGCACGATCCTCGGCGACTGCCTGGCGAGGGTGGCGCGCTTTCTCGGGCACGAGGTCATCACCGACAACCATATCGGCGATTGGGGCACCCAGTTCGGAAAGGTGATTTACGGGTGGAAGCATTTCCTCGACCGCGAGGCGCTCGGGCGTGATGCGATCGCCGAACTCGTCCGCCTCTACCGCGAGGTCAACCGGATCGAGGAATCCGATGAAAGCGTCAAAAAATCCGCCCGCGAGGAACTCGTGAAGCTCCAGGCCGGAGACCCGGAGAACCTCGCGATCTGGAAGGAGACCGTCGAACTCTCCTGGCGCGAGTTCGAGAAGCTCTACGCGCTGCTCGAGATCCGCTTCGACGAGCGGCTCGGGGAGAGCTCCTACAACGACGCCTTGGCCCCGCTTTGCGAAGATCTCCAACGCCAGGGCATCGCTCAGGCGAGCGAGGGGGCGCTCTGCATCTTCTTTCCCGACATCCCGGCCCTCGCCGAAAAGCCGGCCATCATCCGGAAAAGCGACGGTGGATTTCTTTACGCGACCACCGACCTTGCGACCATCGGGTATCGCGTCAAGCGCTGGAAACCGGACGCCATCTGGTATGTGGTCGGCGCGCCACAGGCCCTGCATTTCCAGCAGATCTTCGCGGTCTGCCGGAGGATGGGGATCAGCACCGGACTCTCCCACATCCCGTTTGGGAGCATCCTCGGAGAAGACCGGAAAATCATGAAGACCCGCTCGGGCGAGAATGTCGGGCTTGCCGACGTCCTTCGCGAGGCGGTCGAGCGCTCCAGAAAATTGGTCGAGTCCAGGCAGGATGCGTTTTCCGTGGGGGACGTCGAATCCATCGCCCATACGATCGGCATCGGCGCGGTCAAATATGCCGAGCTCTCGCAGAACCGCCATACGGACTACGTGTTTTCCTGGGACAAGCTCCTCGCGCTGGACGGCAACACGGCACCCTATCTCCAGAACGCCTACGTGAGGATCCGTTCGATCTTCCGCCGGGGGGGCATCGAGGCCGATCCGTTGGCCGAAGTCCTCATCTCCGAACCCGCCGAGCGCGCCCTCGCGGTCAAGCTTCTCCAGTATGCCGAGACCGTCCCTGTCGTGCTGGACGATTTCCGCCCGAATATCCTCGCCAATTACCTCTACGAGCTCGCGAACACATTCCATTCCTTCTACGAAGCCTGCCCGGTGCTGAAAGCGGAGCCCACCCTCCGCGCCAGCCGCTTGCTGCTCGGCGAAATCACCGCGAGAACCCTCGCCCACGGGCTCTCGCTCCTGGGGATCCGCTGCCCGGAAAAAATGTAGGAATGTCCCGGCAGCGAAAAAGGGTGCATGACGGCAGAATTATAAAGATCGGATACGAGGGGGTTTTTCCTTGAAAGTGTCTAGTTGCGAGACATATTCAACTTGTGAATGAAAAAATTGCACAGCAGCGCCGGGATCTCCTCC
>Ga0172380_10005469_pt1 | contig 15392 bp, 15 predicted proteins | sample Leawe162metaG_FD_119747 | JGI IMG/M metagenome (GOLD analysis project Ga0172380, IMG submission 119747) | Leachate microbial communities from a municipal landfill in Southern Ontario, Canada - Leachate well 162 metaG | ecosystem: Engineered > Solid waste > Landfill > Unclassified | place...
GCTTGTCGAGTTCAAAAATCTCCTCAAGGCGCTTTACAATCTCCTTCTTGTTCTTAGAAGGAACCGACTGGAGCACCACACCCCAATCTTCAGCGGCGTGGATGGATCGAGGTTCGTTCGTGGACATAGACTTTACCTTTCCTTTGCATTAACAGTTCCACCCTTATTAAGCTAAATAAAGACTTGGGCAGGGCGAATCAATTTCGGGTATTATACCCCGACTCGTTTTTTTTTCTACTACGACCTTTTCATTTATCTTAAAGGTGCTCCATGGTAAAGATTGGCAAGCTCGCGCTAAAAACTCCGGTATTTCAATCCCCTATGGCGGATTGTACGGACATCGCATTCCGCCTGATCGCCCGCGAACTCGGGCTCGAACTGGCGTTTACGGAAATGATCTCGGCGGAAGCCCTTGCCCGCGGGAACGAACGAACTCTCCCTTTCTTGCGCAGGATCCCCGAAGACAAACCCCTGGGCGCTCAACTTGTCGGCCACAATCCTGTTTCCATGGGAAAAGCTGCCGCCCTGGTTGAGGTGAGAGGATTCGAAATTCTCGACCTGAATTTCGGCTGCCCGGTGCGCAAGATCACGACACCCGGCGCAGGATCCGCGCTTCTCCAGAGGCCTGATCTCGCCGCGCAGATCTTCGAAAATGTCATGACCCATGTAAAAAAAATCCCGGTCACAGTCAAGATGCGCACCGGATTCACGGATCCGAGCGGCAAAGAAGCCCTTTTAATCGCCCGCCTCGCGGAAGAACATGGCCTTTCCGCCGTCACGATCCATGGACGAACCCGCGCCCAGGGCTACTCCGGAAAAGCGGACTGGGAAGTGATCCGACTCGTTAAAAAAAACCTGAAGATCCCCGTCTTCGGCAATGGAGATATTTTCATTCCTGAGGACGCCAAACGCATGATGGAAATGACGGGATGCGACGGAGTCGCCATTGGCCGGGGCGCCCTTGGAAATCCCTGGCTTTACGCAGGTATCCGTTCCTGTTTGGCAGGACATACCCCGAAACAACCTTCTTTTGAGGAAAAAAAACGCGTCACGCTCGAACACATCCGCCTCGAGGTCCACTACGAAGGAGAAAAAATGGGCATCCTTCAGTCCCGAAGGATCGCCGCCTGGTATTTTAAGGGCTGCCCCAATGTCACCCAACTCCGCAACAAAACCAATCGGGCTACCTCGCTAAAAGAGATGCTGTCCCTGATCAAAGACTTTCAGCAGGAGACGTCCTCCCTTCCGGATTAAGTTTCGATCCGGCGCACTTCTTACATGTGCCGCCGCACCCAGTCCGAGGAACGCTGGGCCGAGGAACGGTAAACGATCGATGAGATGATCTTTTTGAGGGTCTGATGGAGGATCTTCACGAGAAGCGAGGTCGAACGGAAATCCGCAGGCGCAAAATGCTCCGAGCGATGTTCCGCGACCATAGCCTTCACGGCACGAGGCACCCGCCGGGCAGGATCATAAACCGCGATCGCATTGCCGCCGGCCTTCTGGGTCACGGTCATGGACGGCACATCCGTGATCCCGTCACCGATATAGATCATATTGCGAAAAGGAATACGGCGTTCCGCATCCGGCATATGCTCGTTGATGCTTTCACTCAGCTTGAGCTTGCCTTTGTTGATCCGGAAAAGAAATTGCGTTTTATTCGTATCATTGATAACCAGTTTGGGGAAAACAGGCCGGCCGCCCTGAAAATCAAATTCACAAGCGTAGATCTTCTTGAAATATTTCCGGATGCTGACACCGTCCAGGATCTCCTGAAGCCCGCTTGAGATAATGTAATGCTCGAGCGTGATCCCCACCTCGCGGACTTCGGGAAGCGCCTGAATGAACGCCTCCAACTGGTCGAAATAGCCTTCGTCAACGCCGGAGTAGTACGGAATGTGGCGCGCAAATTCTTTCAATTTGCGCTTGGTCAGAGGGCGCCTTTTAAAAACGGGGTCATCGATCAAAAGCTTTAAATAGGCGAGGGTCTTTTCATAGCCCTTGCGGATCACGAGTGACTGGGATTTCGCCCAAAACTTTTTTTTGTCGATCCCGTAGGCCTTGAAGATCGATTCTTCCTGCATATTGCCGGGCGAAAGCGTCCCGTCAAAATCGTAGACGATCGCAATAATGTTTTGCGCGGCTTTTTTAGTTTTTTCAAGCATCACAGAAGGCCCTCAACCCCCGAAACATTACGGGCCTGATCCGGAAGGCTTTCAGGAAACCCTTCGATATCAGGCCCGCAATATAAAAAACTTCGCAACAAAAATCCTTATTTCGGCTGCGGTGTGGCTTCCACTTTCAAGCCCAGGCTACGCGCCCGTTCAACCTGAATGTACTGGGAAAGCGTCCGGATGTTCTGCGAAAAGCTCTTCTTCTGCTCATCTGTCAGCTTTTCGTTCGCACCGGGAAGCTGGATCTGACCGACCGGGAAAAGAAGCGCGGCTTCATTGCTCGGTACGAGCACATCGATACGGCCATTCACGTTATTCAGACGATAAACGACGCCTTCATAACCAAAAAGCGAATAGGCTTCCGGAGGGCTCATACGTCTGGAATTTTCCATGCCCACTTTCACCACAACCGCGGAAGCGACGATCGCAACCGCAACGATTCCTGCTATCACAATATTCTTCATTTACTTCCTCCTGGGTTTTCTTACTAAAATGCTCTTTGTTGATTAACGACCACTCTGCATTTTTTTGAAGCCTGAAAGCAAACTTATTTAAAATACCGCTCCCGGTAGAATTTGAGTTCGTCGATCGATTCCCGGATATCGGAGAGCGCGCGGTGCGACTTCCCTTTCGGCGGTTCCTTATCCTTCGGGTACCAACGAACGATAAGCGCTTTAAGAGAACTCACGTCCACATGCCGGTAATGAAGATACCCATCGATCTTCGGCATGTATTTCAGAAGGAACCTCCGGTCATGATGCACCGAATTACCGCAAAGCGGCGCCTTCTTGGGCTTGCAATATTCCTGGATGATCTCCAGGGTCAGCTGCTCCGCCTTTTTCACCGTCATGGTCGAGGTCTTGACCGCTTCAATAAGACCCGACTTGGTGTGATGATCCTGGTTCCATTCATCCATACCCTTGAGAACGCTGGAAGGCTGATGGATCACCAGATCCGGCCCCTCCGCCAGAATATTCAGATTCCCGTCCGTAATGATCGTGGCGATTTCAAGGATCTTATCCTTTTCCGGATCCAATCCCGACATTTCCATGTCGATCCAGACCATGTTGTTACGATGGATCTTTTGAATCATGCTAGTCCCAATTCCTTTCTATTTTAACGAAGTTAAAATTGGGGCAATCCTTGTCACCCTTCTGAAAAAAAATTAAAGACAAGGATAGGCCCTCTTTTTTGTATCCGCGATGCGGAGATCTTCGTGAGCGTAAAAAAATTCATCGAACCGCGCCTCAAAAACGACCTTGAGCGCTTCACTGACATGCATCATAAAATGAAAACCCGCGTTCAAAGCCCCAGCGTCATCTTCCCCGGGCTTCACGATAGCCTCAAGCCCGAGCTTGTGAAAGAGATGCACCAAAACCCCCAAAACCGGCGATTGTTCCTTGTCCGCGTTTGAAGCATAGAGACTCTCGCTGAAACGCGTCGCTTCTTCCAGGGACTTCGGCGACTGAAAAAGAGCCATCACCTCTTTGAAATAGAGATTCTTCAGCTCCTTATCTTCGATCCTGTGATGCGCGCAACAACCAACCCAATAGACACATCCCAAAGCCAGCTTGGCCGGCACATATTCCCGGCAAAAAACTTCAAATGCGGAGCGCTTCAGCCTGGGCTCGACAGTGCAGAATTCACGATAGATGAGGTCATGACCCGTATTGTCCAACACAAGGTCGATCAGGGCCTTCGCGCTCTTCTGGGACGGTTGCTTCTCAATTTCCATAGGTGGGTTATCCTATCAAGACACGCCGTGACTTGCAAGACACTAAAAAGCGTAAGGCGTAAGGAGTTATGTGTACGGCGTAAAATTTATTTCGCCGTACTCCGTACCTTTTCGATGATTAATTCGTCGGGCTTTTTGCCGTTTTTATGATATAAAGGACGCTTCATGGCCCGAAGAAAATTCCTCAAATTCAAGCTGACTAAAAAACAAAAAAGGAACATCATCGTTCTCTTGGCGATGGGCCTTTGTATTTTGGGCGTCTTCCTGTTTTTCAAACATCATGCCCAGCCACTTCGTTCCGGGATCCCCATGTTCCATCGACAAACCGGCCGGCCCAAGATCGTTTTCGTGATCGATGACATCGGCAACTACAACAAGTATGACGCCTCCCTGAAGTCTCTCGGCAACAATGTCACTTATGCCATTCTGCCCTTACTGCCCTATTCCCGTTATTATGGGGATCTAAGCCGGACTACAGGCGCCGAGGTCATCCTTCACCTTCCTCTGGATACGGTGCAGGACAAGATCCCGGGGCGCGGATTGATCGTGGGCACGATGAGCCAAGAAGATGTCCTGGAAATGCTTGCCCGCGACCTGGATTCGGTACCTAACTACGTGGGGGTGAACAATCACATGGGTTCGCGTGGCACCACAGACCGCGAAATGATGACCACGATCCTCAGCGATCTGAAGCGCCGGCACCTCTTTTTTCTGGATAGCTACACCACAAAAGAATCCGTAGTGCCCTCGGTGGGCAAAGCCATCGGGATCCCGATCCTGGCTCGAGGTGTTTTTCTTGATAATAATGATTCAAAATCAGCGATCCGCTCCCAGCTCAACGAACTGCGTGTTGTCGCGCGCGAAAAAGGAAACGCCATCGCCATTGGCCATTACCGCAAAAAAACCCTCGAAGTCCTGGCGGATGAGATTCCCCGATTCAAGAACGAAGGATTTGAGATCATCACGTTGAAGGAAATGTTGAAGATCCAGCGGGATTAAACGAGCTTGGCGCGAAAAGTCTCGTGATGCAGGCCGGTGAGTTCCATCCGGATGAATTGCCCCGCATAGCTTTGATCCGCTTCAAAGACCACGCGCCTGTCTTGATCCATACGCCCGACCTGTTCCTTGGGATGGTCCGTGCCGCGGCCCTCCACAAAAACCGTGAACACTTTCCCCAATAACGACCGGCTTTTCTCTTCCGTGATCTTCTGCTGAACCAGTAAAAGCTCCCGGTTGCGAGAAGTTTTTACCTCCAACGGAATATCATCTGGAAGCCGGGCTGCGGGCGTTCCCGGACGGAGAGAATATTTGTAGATATAAGCGCCGTCAAACCGTATCTCCTCAAGCGCGCGACGGGTCGCCCGATGATCTTCGTCTGTTTCCCCCGGAAAGCCCACGATAATGTCAGTCGTGATCGAGATCTCCGGTACAAGCTCCCGCAACCGGTCGATCTTCGATTTGTATTCCGCGTAAGTGTGAAACCGTTTCATGCGTTTGAGGATACGGTCGGACCCCGATTGCAACGGCAAATGAAACCGCCGGCCGATCTTGGGATTTCGCGCGATCACCTGAAAAAGCTCTTCGGTCGCGTCCTGGGGATGAGAAGTGGTGAAGGACAATCGATCAAGACCGTCTATCTTGCAAAGCATTTCCAGCAGCTCCGGGAATGTCGCCTCGCTCGTTCCCCGTTCCCCGTTCCCCGTTCCCTGGCCGTTATACGAATTAACGTTTTGTCCAAGCAGCGTGATCCATTTGACTCCGTCCGCAACCAGCCGCCGGACCTCGCGGCAGACCTCGCCGGCAGGCATCGAGACCTCAGTTCCCCGCGTCATCGGAACAATGCAGAACGTACATTCCTTATTACAGCCGGTCATGATCGGGAGCCATGCGTGAAACCCCGTGTCGCGCTTGGTGAATTCACTGTATTCGATCGAGATACCGTCTTGTTTGATCCGGACGATCTGCTTACGCGTTTCATAGACTTGACGGATCATTTCCGGAAGCTCTTTGATGTGACGCGTCCCAACCATCAGATCCAGATAAGGGAATCTTTTGAATAACTTTTCCCGGTGCTCCTCGACCATGCAACCCATGAGACCGATCACAAGTTCCGGCCGCTCTTTCTTTTCAGCGCCAAGAAGCCCCAGGCGGCCCCAAACCCGCTCTTCGGCATGATCCCGCACCGAGCAGGTGTTCATCAAGACAATATCCGCGCCTTGCGAGATAGAAGGCCTTCCCGAGATCAACACGCCATCTCCGGTCCCCTCACCTTCCACAGCAATTTCAAACCCGGCCTTTTCCAGAATCCCCGCCGCCACCTGCGAATCGTAGGTGTTCATCTGGCATCCGAAGGTCCTAATAAACACGACTGGCTTTTCAATGCCGTTTTCGTCTGTTTTTCTTTTCCTTGCTGACAAGTTTTTATCCTCCTTTCTGCTAAGGCTTTTTCATACATGCCCTGGAAGGGTTCGTAAAGCTCAAAACTTGATATCCGCTGATGATCGATCGCGAGCTTCTTAAAAACAAGCTTGAGCAGCTCTTTCCGCAAAACAGGGCGCAGATTCTCCCGGAATGAATCGGACGACCTTACAACATCCGCAGCCCTTTTAACATAGTCCTTCGACGCCTCCTTTTCGACAAGCTGGAGCTCCATTCGCTCGATCTTGATGCGGATCTCCCCTTCTTCGTTACGAAGCTTCTGGGCCTTGCCTTCAAAAATATCCTTGCCGATACTTCCGTCCAGATAGACATCCGTAAGTTTCCCGAGCTTCGCCGAACACCCCTGAAGTTCTTTCTTCAGATTCTCCAGGCCATGAGAAACTTCGCCCACCGCCTGCTCCCGGTAATGGTCCGTGATCAGATTTCGCATCCTCTCCTTGGTGACCTCTCCGGAAGTGAAAAGGACTTCCAAAATCTCGGACACCTCGGCCTCCGGGATCTCAGCCCTAACGTCGTTATTTCCGCAATGAATGTTGCGTGTAGCGCGACCCGAGCAACGGTAATACGGTCGTTTTTCGCCCGTCTTGTGATTTTTCAAATTGGAGACGCCATTGTAGCGATAGCCGCATTTCGCGCAGGTCAGGATTCCCGACAGAACATAATCCCTTACCCTTTTGCGATGGAAGCTGCCTCTCCGATTCCGATCCAGGATGTTTTGCGCGCGGGAGAAGACTTCCACCGCAATGATCGGCTGATGCAACCCGTCCGCTTCAATGACCTTGGAAGGATCATTTTTGATATAGCGGCAGCCTCTCTGGGTCTTCTGCTTACGGTCATAGTGGTGCGCGTTCCAGACGAGCTTTCCGGTATAGATCTTATTCCGGAGGATCTTGCGAACCAGCGAACTGTTAAACGTCCCGCCGGACCGGCTAAAGATCTTTTTCTGAAAAAAATCCCCGGCGATCTTCTGACAGGGTTCTCCCGAAATATATCGCCGGAATATCTCCCGCACAAGTTGCGCTTCATCTTCAACGACAAGGAGCCGCTTGGCCGTCTTGTCATAAGAATAGCCAAACGGAGCGTACCGCGAACCCTGCCAATGCCCGGCCTGAACACCCCGGACCATTCCCGGAAATACCCGTTCAATGATCCGGTTGCGCTCAAACTCCGCAAAACTCCCTAACTGCTGTAGCATCAGCTTCCCCGAGCTTGTGGTCGTATCGTATGGCTCGGTCGCTGATTTGAACTGAATCCCGAGCACGTCAAGCTCATCCAGGATATTCAGGATATCCCGCAATCTGCGGCTAAAACGGTCCAGCTTGTAGACAAGGATCAGATCGAACTTTTTCGCACGCGCGTCTTCAAGCAGCTGATTCATGGCAGGCCGGTCAAGCGAATAGCCGCTGTAACCGTCATCCATGTAGATCGCGCCTTTGCCGTCAGCGAAACAGATCTCCAGCCCTTCTCTTTTGGCGAAGTCCACAAGGTAGTCTTTCTGGACACCCAGCGAATACCCCTCCCGAGCCTGATCTTCAGTGCTGACACGGATATAAAGCGCTGCTTTTATACGTCTTTTTTCTTCTGTTTTTTCCATCGTCGTTCCTTTTCCGTTAGGTCGGTATTATACGCATTTATTGCGAATGCGCACTAATACTGCGCTCGCAATAATGTACCGTGCGCCTTTTAAATTTAATGAGGCGCGGTATTAACTCCGCCCAACTTTTTTATCTGACGAATCTTTCTTATTCATCCTCGCCGCTACGACAGCCATCCGCTCCTTATCCGCCTGCAGCAGGAGCCTGTAAAATTGTCTCAACCGATACTGATATTCTTCTTCAACTGTTTTGGCATTCTCGTTAGCTTGCCGTGTAAATCCTTCCACGGGCAACTGGTATCACCTCCTTTTTTGAGATCTCTAATCCTTCCTGCGTCCAAGTATCCACCTTTTTCCCACTTCAACAGCCAAACCGAGCACAACACGGACTGGTGCTGCAAAGACCGTTTGAGGAAGAACAGGGCTACAACCCTGTCCGGACTCCCTTAACAGACCCTGCTTTGCCGGATACTTGATCCAATTTGAACCACGAGACAAAGCCGAGAAGGTGATCAATGCCAAAAAAGCATTAACCCGAGAGATGCTTCCGCTTTAAGCCGTGATACAAATTGCCCGTCAATACTCCCAGAAATCATCCCGACGCTTGGAGCGATCTAGCATCGATCTCGAATCTCCGGTTCATTCTTACTTGATCTCCGTTTACCTCTTGGGCTTTAGCGCCGTGATAGCAACCAGGTTTAGGACTGGTCTTTGTTTTTATTTATAATTCCAAATACCCCTCATGGGACATTGAGTTAAGAAGGGGCCGTTCAATGTTTGCGAACATTTCTAAGCTAGAAATAAAGTTTCACGAACATCGATTAAGTCCATTAAGCCCGTCAGAAAGACCCAGAATTCGCCGAAAACCGTTCGACAAAAAAAATATCTATTCCCCAAACACACCCTCATGGGAGGTCGAGTTACGACATATACATTCACACCAAACGACTATTTCTAAGCTTGAAATAAATTTTTCAATGGATTTCGAAAGGTATTCGTCCCGCCCCATTCATCCCCTCATGGGAGGTCCGTTTAAGACAGGGGTGTGAACGGTTTGTGAAGGTTTTTATACTTGAAATAAATTTTATCGTTTTTGATTTTCAAATCCTCCGCTGGGAAACCCGCACCCGGGCATGCCGAGAACCCCGCTCGACCACGCTCTCGAGTACCAAAATTAAGATGAGAGAGTGTGGTCGAGCGGGAGGTATACCCTGTTTTTGGGGTATACCCCCTAAAAAGGCATGCCCGGGTGCGAAATGCCGGACAGAAGGATGTTTAACGGATTACTTGGCTGGAGGGCCGTATTTCTTGTCGAGCTTGATCAGAGTGAACGCGTTTTCCGCAGTCTCCTGTGCATCCTCAAGAATCAAGGGCTCTTTCGAATGCGTCTGCCATATACGGAGCATTTTTTCCAGGGATTCTTTCGAATACGTCATATTCTCCCCCATCTCGGCACCCAATTATCCTCCGTTGTTCGTGGCAAAGCTCCTTTTTAAGGGAAGCCAGAATAAGTCCGTCAACGGCCTTCCAGACGTAGGAAACAAACCGGACTGGCTTAAAGATGCCTCTCTTGTCATGGTAGCGGAGGTTATAGGTGCGGATCTTATCGTAGAGGAGAAAGATGCCCTGGGAGAGAAGGTCTTCCCCGAACCGCTTAGCGTAGTCAGGAAATGCCAGCTTGTGGATCCGAAAGATTACAAAACCGATGTGACGAAGGACGAGTTCTTGAGCCTGGGCTTTACCACCGCGCTGGGCTTCACGAATTAGTCGCCGCTCTTCTTGAAGGGAAATCCTGGGATATTTACGAATAACGTCGCGGTACGTTTTCCACATTGAGACATTGGCAAATTTTAATCCCAAAAATCTAGTTTGAATTCCTCAAGAAGGAAGAAAAAAAGACTTTCCCGATCAGAGGCGATCAAATCTATTGATCTTTTTTGTTTTGCGACATTTTTGCGGGGTCAATGGTGTTAAAAATTGCTTTGATTGCATTTAAATCGTTCTTACCGACAAGGGCCAGAACAACATCCCCTTCTTCAAGAACGGTATTGCCTTTCGCGACAATGAACCGGTCACCCCGGCCAACCAGAACAGCCAGACTGTCTTTAGGAAAATGCAGATCATAAAGTTTTTTACCGACGGCTGCTCCGTTGTAAGGCACCATAAACTCCAGCAGATCGGCGTCCACAGCCTCGGTCTTCTCAAATTCAATGGGATAATTCATCCGGCTGGTGAAAGGCGCATCCAATTTTAATAGTTTTGAAACGATCGGGATCGATGTTCCCTGGATTAGGACCGACGCAAAAACAACAAAAAAGACGACATTAAAAATGGTATCCGCCTGCTGAATACCTGCCATGAATGGAAATGTTGCCAAAATGATCGGAACAGACCCTCTAAGCCCGACCCATGCGATCATGACTTTCTTGAACATGCTTATTTTAAACGGCAAAAGGCACAGCAATACGCTGATCGGCCGAGCCACTACCATAAGAAGAAGCGTCAGCAATAATCCCGCTCCCATGAGCGGAACGATATGTGAAGGAAACACAAGCAGGCCGAGCGTCACAAACATGGTGATCTGCATCAGCCATGCCAACCCGCCATGGAACCGCATGATCATTCTCTTATTCGGAAAATCAGTCCGGCCGAGCATCAGGCCAGCAAGATAGACCGCAAGGATGCCGTTTCCTTTCAAAAAAATGGCAATGGCATACGTCAATAAAACGAGCGATATCATGATGACCGGATAAAGCCCTTCATATTCCAACTTCAGCCGATTGACCAGGAAAACAATAAACCGTGCCATCAGATATCCGATGAGCGCTCCCATTCCCATATCCAGAAAGAATAAAGGGATCAATGAGGCGAAACTCATGTTCTTGACCGTAAGCATGCTGATCAAACCAACCGTCAAAAAAACCGCCATCGGGTCATTGCTGCCGGACTCGAGCTCGAGCAACGGTTTTAGAGGTTTTTTGAGGCTGATTCGCCTGGCCCTTAGAATAGTGAATACAGCCGCGGCATCTGTCGAAGAAACGATAGAACCGAGGAGCATACCTTCGAGGAAAGAGAACTTAAGGATATAAATGGCAAAGCATCCCGTGATGAGTGCGGTAAGCAAAACCCCAAGCGTCGAGAGCACGATCCCCGGCCAAACGACCGGCTTGGTATCTTCCCAATTCGTGTCAAAACCGCCGTGGAAGATAATGAAAATGAGGGCAACCACACCTATGGATTTCGCCAATTGGGCATTGTCGAAATAAATCCTCCCGATTCCTTCCGATCCGGCAAGCATCCCGATCGCTAAAAACAGCAGCAAGACAGGAATAGCGAATCTATCCGAGATCTTACTTGAGACAACGCTCACGAACATCAAGAGCGCAACCCAGAATAAGATCATCTCAAATGACATCATATAAAATCAAACCTCCCAACCGGCCTTCAAATCCACTTTTAACGAAAGCCTATAATAAAATGCTTAAATAACTTTCAAGAATAACATTTAGAAATATGCGATATGCTAACGCTTTTCTTTATTATAGCGATGGCGGGCTTATTGCGACAGAAAAAGCGCTTTGGGGGAATGTTCCATTAAATAATGCGTTACATTACCGAAGACTTCTTTCATCAGAACATTCCTCATCGTATTCCCGAGAACAACAAGATCAGCATCCCACTCCTCGGCATGTTCGAGTAACGCATGAGGACCGTCCCCCGGGAGATGCATCGCATCTGCAGAAAAACCGTGATCTCGGCAGTGCGATACACCATCGCGCAGGATTTGCGATGCCTCTTCGGAATTCTTGCCGAAAAAAACAACCCGGACAGCAACATCCGGCCATAATCGATTTTGAAGAAATTGCTTCATAGCTTCAGCCGAATGGAGGCTGCCGCTGTAAGCAATCAGAACGCGTTTGATAGGCCTGTATTGGTCGGGGATCGCTAAAATGGGTCGAACTCCTTCTCGGACCAAACGCTCTAATATATGTTCGGGTTCGTTTACGACGCGATAATCAAAAAGGCTCCTCAAACCGACAAGAAACAGATCATGATACCGAGCTTTTGAGATTATGATGGGATACGGATCGCCCGTTTCATGCTGCACACAGTAAGCGACGCCTTCCGCGTCACACTCGGCGATGAATTGGGCGGTTTTTTCCCGGATGGCTTTTTCTATCATCGCAATGTGGTCATCATAGGACTGCACGACAGAGCATGCGGTTCCCGGGAGTATTGAACCGACGTCGCCCACTTTTTTTGAATCCATTACGGTAACGCCCGTCAGTTTCGCTTCGTGAGCCTTTGCCAATTCAACAGCATATTTGACCACTGAGTCCGAAGTAGGCGTTTTATCAAGTTCCACAAGAATTTTTTTTATCATGGTTCTACCTCTGAGCGCTTCGCCTGATCGTATTTTCTAAAATATTTTTATTATTTATATTTCAGAGACCAATTCTTCGACTATGTTTTCAAAATGTTCATGAACGTCGGCCCCTATCTCCTTTTCAACCATCTCGAATTTTTCGAACAGTTCTTTTTGGTCTTCATCGCTCAGGACCTTATTCGTCATCGGAAAAAGAAGATACTCTTCCTTCCAGATATGATTAGGATAAAGTTCGATTAACCCCTGGAGACTTTTAATAAGAGCGCTTTTTGACGCTCCGTCACCATTAACGTAAGCCGTACCAGCCTCTAACAATTGTTTCACAAGTGATCGACCCTTTTCATGCTCATGAACCAGAACCGCTATCGGGCAACCCGTCATCGGCACGCCTCTTTTCCCGAGAAGCGGAAACAAATGGCTCTCCTCTTTTCCATGATGGCATTTGTCACCAAAAGTGCGCATGAACTCTACAACCTTGTTAATCGTCTCCCCTTTCACATCCTTACCTTCCTCCAATCGCGCCAAGAGAACCACCATTGCAGCGACAACTTTTTGAATTACATGATGTTCTTCTTCCAAAACATCCGTTGGTTTTTTAACCATGGCATTTACTCCTTATGAGTTTCCGGCGCTCTTTCTTGGGCTTTTTCGTGATGAGGGCCGCCTTTCCCCGCGATCCTGTCGTGGATGCCTTCCACGTAATGCACGTATTCGACATAGGCCTTCACATACCGGCGACCAGCCTCAACACTTTCATCCTTATGCTCTCTCAATTGCAACGCATGCTCGAAGCGCTCGTTAACGCCGTTCGTAAGATGCTTCGACATCGTCTCAGTCAAATCTGTGTCTGAACCGATCTCCAGTGCTTTATCTGCCTTGGCAATAACAGGCTCGGTGGCACCGCTCGGCTTAAGGCCGCTAAAAGGCGCACCTTCCCCCGCACGATGAAGGCGCACCAAAATTTCAAAGAATTTCATGTCCGCAGTTCCTTGATCCGATTTTCGTTCGATCAACGCCTGATCAAAAGCGGCGCGTATCTCCGGTTCGGCATCGCTCTTGACCCATTTCAGCACCGGGGTAACGTTACCCTTTTCTAAAGCGATTCTTGCATCCTCGATCACCGGTCCGTCAAGAGTGTCACAGTGAGCAGTGACCGGACCTGGCGCAACCAGACACGAACCTATGAAAAGAAGAATTGCGGCTGTGATGGCGGCCATGTGTGGGATGGATTTCATTGCCCCCTCCTTACGGTTAAAAAACCGGAAGCAAACCTAATTTCATTATACATCAACGTTTATGCGGACGGAACATGCCTATCAGAGATTGCCTATCAGAGATGATAATCCCGCTTTGCCTCGGGCTGATAGAGCAACTTGACAACTTTAAACAGCCTATGGCCGGTAGGAACTTCTTGGGCGGCATCTTCCCCGACCCGCGAACCCAGCAGGGCTATACCCAAGGATGAAAAGATCGACACTTTATTCCCATCGTGATCCAGAGCATTCGGAAACCCAAGCCAAAAAAGCCTTACCTCGCGGGTATCAAGCCAAAGGATTTTTCCCGCGGAGTTCATCGTCACTACGTTTTTGGGCATTTTTTCGGCCGGCACGACCTTAGCTTCTTTGAGCGCTTTTTTGAGCCTCCCCAAAACAATATTCCTCCCCTCACCCACTTCACGAGCAATATTGATCGCCTCATTTAATCGATCGAAATCGATTTTGGAGATATGTTTCGGAGAAGGTCCGGTCAAACTGCTCTCCCCCTTTTCCGAATGGTTTATCTCCGCTATTCGGCTATTGTGAATTTTTTTCCTCATCGGGACCAACTCCTTTTTAGTCTTTTTTAGTCCTTAAATAAAAAATTTCGGAATTTCCAGGGGTTCTTCTTGTCCAGTTTTGAATTGGGATTCTCCGGAAAGAAACCTTGATAATTCTTGAAGGGAGTCCAGTCATATGGCTCCGAGACAAAAGTGCCAAGGTAGGGTTTTGCGACCGCGAGGATCTCCTTGTGAGGAAGATCGTCCGGTAGACAAACGCCTTCCTTCGGATTTTTGATCATCCACATAGCCGCCGCGACCACCCCTATGGCGACCTGGATCGTGGTGGCGTTCTGGTGAGGCACGAGCTTTCTCGCTTCCTCTATATCGAGAACGCTTCCCGTCCACCAGGAGGTATATTTGTGTCCCATGATCAAAGCCCCTAGAATGTCTTTCCCGTCAATGATCTCGTCGGACATAATGCGGCATCGGGGCTGAAGCTCATAGTTGCGGCATCGGAGCTCATGAAGGGAGGTCAGCGTTTCATTGCATGGCATATACGCATAATGGACGGTCGGGCGATAGACGGCTTTATTATTTCGCCAAACTGTAAGTTTTTCGGAGATCGAAAACGCCTCGGCGTGACGGATTACCATTCCCACGATCTCATAATTGGGAACCCAAGAGCGAACCCAGGTATTCATGCCCATCTGGGATAAAAATATTTGATTCTTCGGACCGGATTCGGGTAATGCTGCAAAGGGAGGAAGTTCTTTTTCATGAGTCCCCCATCCCATTTCTGAAGGCGCGACACCCTCTTCACGCAAACCTTCGATCGACCAAGTGCCGACGAATTCATCGACCTCTTTCGGCTGATCGGTGAGCTGCGTGTCGCGCTCACTCACATGGATCGTTTTCACGCCAAGCTTCATCGCTAAACCGGCAAAGTCTTCTTCTCGGATCAAATGCTCCAGAACTTTGCGGTCATTTTTTGGCGTCGTCTTGTCATGCGCGGCTTTTTCGGCTATATCCAAAAGCCCTTGTTTCGTGAAATGGGAAATAAGTCCAGGATTCGCACCGTGATCTAAAACAGCGGTCGTATGGCCGTCATCCCACTTCGAGATCATTTTGCGGATCGCCATTTGCTTAAAATACAGAGACTTCTCAAAGGGAGTTTTTTTCTCGATGTTCGCGTAGGGATCCCATTCCTCGACAGAGGTATTCACGTAGAACACCTTGTTGTCGTGGCACCAGCTGAGCATATCAAGCGAATCGATATTCCAGGAAAGATCAATGATCATACCTCC
>Ga0172380_10005470_pt1 | contig 15389 bp, 9 predicted proteins | sample Leawe162metaG_FD_119747 | JGI IMG/M metagenome (GOLD analysis project Ga0172380, IMG submission 119747) | Leachate microbial communities from a municipal landfill in Southern Ontario, Canada - Leachate well 162 metaG | ecosystem: Engineered > Solid waste > Landfill > Unclassified | place...
AGGAAGCATGATGGTTTACCTGCCGCGACAGGATCACTTCTGAGGTCTTTGAAAATGCGGTCTGCGAATGAGTATTATGTAGGTATGGACGGCGGTACAACAACTAAAGGTGTCTGGAGGACTACTAATGGCGGTAACAACTGGGCTGAATTTAATAACAACTCGATGTCAAACTTACATCCTGTAAGAATGCTTTTATTAAAGACATCGGGAGATACTACTTTATTTGCAGGTACGTCCGGAACTGTTGATTCTTTAAAAGGAGTATATGGTTATACATGGCCAGCTCCTGCGGGTTACTTCAATAACTTCGAAAGTTATACAGTTGGACAGCGGCTCGCTTGTCAAGATTCTCTCAACTGGACGACTTGGAGCATCATGCCGTGCAACACGACTGAAGATCCGCTGATTTCCAATGCTCAATCATTTAGTCCAACAAAGTCAGTTGTGATTACACAGAATAACGACTTGGTAAAGCGACTTGGCAATGATTCAACTGGCGTTCATGAGATATCCATAAAGTTCTATGTCCCGACGACCAAGTCGGGGTATTGGAATACGTTATCGGTCTTCGCGGGATCATCATCTAAATGGGGTATGGAGTGCTACTTTGACGTTGCAGCAACCGGTAATAACGGAAGACTCCAGGCAGGCGCAGTGACAGCAATACCGTTCGCCTATACACACGATGCATGGCAGACGGCGAAATTGTTGTTGAATCTGGATGTCGATTCGGCTAAGTTCCTCATCAATGGGACCATGGTTCATAAATGGAAATGGACATTAGGTGCAAATGGCACAGCAGTTCCGAAGAAACTTGGTGGTAACAACTTCTTTGGAGCAACAGCAACTGACCAGATGTATGTGGATGACTACTCTTACATGCCGAACGCTAATTGGATAATAACCGGTGTTACTCAGAATGGTAATACAGTACCGACAGAATACGCTTTGTCACAGAACTATCCTAACCCGTTCAACCCGACAACAAAGATTAACTTTGCATTACCAAAATCAGGACTTGTAACAATGAAAGTCTATGACATTCTTGGTAAAGAAGTAGCAACATTGGTCAATGAAGTCAGGAACGCAGGAAGTTATACTTTAGATTTCAACGCAAGCAATCTAACAAGCGGAACGTATTTCTACCGTCTTGAATCGAACGGATTTGTTGGTACAAAGAAAATGATGTTAGTTAAATAATCCGAACCATTTTTTAGATTTTGGGGCTATTGTTTTGTGATAGCCCCTTTTCATTCAATTCATTTCTTTATTTTATTCTACTCCCCTGTCAGACAACCCGAAACATTCCAGTAGCTGTTTTCTCCTGAAGGTATTATTACTTGGAACTTATGTTTTCCTGCTTCCAACCCGTCTAATTTTATCTCGTAAGGCGTTACAACAATTCCCGGACACCAGTTTGAACAGCTGTAATCTGATGATGACATTCCATTCGGGAAGTTTCCTGAAGAAGGATTGTTTTCTCTGTAACTCGCACAGTCTGTTCTCCATGGTATTAAATTTAAAACTTCCATCCCGTCAACAAGAATCTTATGAACTTTAGGAGTAAACTCATCATTGCCATGACCCGTTGTCACAAATTTCAGTTTTATGTTCTTTAGTCCATCAGGTATTACTGCACTTACTTTCAAAGTATCTGTCCTGAACAAATCCGTATTGCCCTGTCCCTCCATTTCCATATAGCTGAGAGTATTGAACAAAGGCTGTACCCACTTAATATTATTCTGATATTCTGATTCCTCAAAATATTTTATCCGTAAACTTACAGTATGTCCACCTTTATCCCAGTTGCCTATAAATACGCCGATGTATGTATCATTACCCTGTTTCATCCCCTTAAGCTGATATCGGTTATGTCAAGGCGATAAACGATTGAATCCTTCCATTCAAGTCCGCCGATTTTAATATCCTTCCCGAAAGATCCTGTTCCGAAAGATGTCATGAACCTTATAAGTTCAAGAGGTGGTTCATAATCTTCCGTCAATACAATCCCTTCATTATCATTCTTGTACTTTGGAAGCGCGTCAATTCCCTCTTTAAAAGCTTCTATGAAATTCCTCATTCCAGTAATAGGTATCGCAAACACAGAACCCGTCCTGTCGTATGCATCTCCGTTCGAACGTACAGTCACTTCTGCAATCACTATCGTGTTTTCAGTCAAATTCGGCAGATTCACTTTCTTAATAACAACTGAACCCTTCGCAGTTCTTATCACATCCTTCGTAAAATCACTTAAGTGATCATTATTAAAATTAAGGTTCTCATTCCTGAATATCTCAAATGTTTTGTACCTGCTCTCAATTAACTTCTGCTGGAATTCGCCTTCACTAAGTTCGGTAATATTCGACGTCGGAATCAGTGCCTCATTTATGAATCCCTCAGAGTTAATAATTTTCTTCGCATAAATTTCATAACTGTCATTTCTGATTACTTTCAATACAAGTCCGGGTATTTCTGCAAGATATAATAAAGGTGCTCCATAATTCTCAGCCATATCTGTATAAAAAACTTCGACTTTGTTCGACCTTATATTTAGTGTGGTTTTCATGCATGGATATCCGAGTATTTCACTGTAATCGTGAGCAATTTCATGAAACTTGGTTTCATACGTTTTTCTGAAAGCAAAATATCCGTTTTCAGAATTCTCAAGAAATTGAATGGTCTGTCCTGACTTGAAATCTATGTATTGCTGTTCTTTTTTCAGCATCGGCTTTGTTATCCGCAGTGATTCTTTCATCGTATAAATTACAATCGAATCGTTCGGCATCTCTTTACCGTTATTCCTAATTCCGTACACAACCATCATTTGCGGAAACGCAGTGTTTAAGCTAATAGACAAAAGTACAAATAACAAAAGTCTCTTCATGAAAAGTAATTTATTTGCACAAAGTTATGCTATTATATTGTTATTTTCCACGCTAAAAACTAAATTTGCAAAATTAAAAAAATTAATGAACTTTTATAACACAGAAATGTTATATGTATTAAAGTTTTATTCCTCCTAAGCAAAGAGGTGTCGGGAACAATAAACTTCGGTTTACCCCTCACCTCTTTTATTATTTGAATCTAATTTTTAGAAAATGAATAACAGCAAAAGTAAGAAAGAATGGCTTGAAAAAGCCGCATCAGCTAAAACCACAGGAATGAAGTTCACTTCCCTTAGCGGTAAAGAACTCGATATCGCTTACACACCCGAAGATGTTTCAAAAAATGATTATGATACGATGCTTGGTCATCCTGGCGAGTTTCCTTACACACGGGGCATTCATACGAATATGTACCGCGGTAAGATTTGGACTATGAGACAGTTCGCAGGATTCGGTACACCGGAAGATACAAACGAAAGGTTTAAGTATCTGCTCGAACACGGTCAGACGGGTCTTTCGACTGCTTTTGATATGCCGACACTTATGGGTTGGGATGCTGATGCTCCTCTTGCAGAAGGGGAAGTTGGTATCTGCGGAGTTTCAATTTCTTCATTGCAGGATATGGAAATCCTTTTTAACGGTATTCCGCTCGATAAGGTCTCAACCTCTATGACAATAAATTCTCCGGCTGCAATGGTTTTTGCTTTCTATCTTGCTGTTGGTGAAAAACAAGGAGTCCCCTTTTCAAAACTTCGCGGCACATTACAGAATGATATTTTAAAAGAGTACATTGCACAAAAAGAATTTATTTATCCTCCTAAAGAATCAATGAGAATCATAACTGATATGATTGAATACTGCACAAACGAAGTACCGCAGTTTAATCCTGTAAGCGTTAGCGGCTATCACATTCGAGAGGCTGGCTCTACCGCTGCGCAGGAGCTGGCTTTCACACTTGCCGATGGATTTGCATACATTGAAGCTTGCATTGAAAGAGGGATGGATGTTGATGCTTTTGCTCCGAGAATATCACATTTCTTTAATTCACACCTCGACTTCTTTGAGGAGATAGCTAAGTTCAGAGCTGCAAGAAGAATTTATGCTAAACGCATGAAGGATAAATACGGTGCAAAAAATCCTAAGAGCTGGGTGCTAAGATTCCATACACAAACAGCGGGTTGTTCGCTTACAGCGCAGCAGCCGGAAAACAATATAGTAAGAACTGCTATCGAAGCACTCGCTGCAGTTCTTGGCGGAACACAAAGTCTGCATACAAACTCAATGGATGAAACACTTGCATTACCGTCAGATAAAGCTGTTAAGATTGCTCTTAGAACTCAGCAGATAATTGCTTATGAGCACGGCGTAATCAATGTTGCTGACCCGCTAGGCGGAAGTTACTATATCGAAAAGCTTACGGATGAAATCGAAGCCGAAGCAGAAAAGTATTTTAACATGATTGAAGCACAGGGCGGTGTTATAGCTTGTATTGAAAACGGATTCTTCCAGAAAGAAATTGCAAACGCAGCATACAGATACCAGAAAGAGCTTGATAACAAAGAGAAGATAGTCGTAGGCGTAAACGACTTTGTTGAAGAAAATGAAAAGATTGATATTCCAATACTTCAGATATCAAAGTCAGTTGAGGAAATGCAGGTAAATAGACTTAAAGAACTTAAAATGTCGCGAAATCAGGAAGATGTTAAAAATGCTCTCGCCGATCTCGGCAAAGCATCTCAGGACGGCAGAAACTTAATGCCAGTAATACTCGATTGTGCCCGTAAATATGTTACTCTCGGTGAAATGATAGGAGAAATGAAAGAAACATTCGGTGTTTATCACGAAACAGCCGTTTTCTAAGAAACTAAATTTAAAAATAGGTCTAACTTTGAACCCGGACATCTATCCGGGTTTTTATTTAACCAGAACAAACTTCTTCGTTAATATTTTATCACCTGACTTTAAAACATAAAAGTAAATTCCGCTTGAAAGTCCAGCAGCATTAAACCTAACATCATGCCTGCCTGAAATTAGTTCTTCGTTTAATAGTTCAGCAATTTCCGTCCCCTTTAAATCATAAACCTTCAAAGAGGTAAATTGAGTATTTGCCAATGTGAAGCTGATACAGGTTTCAGCATTAAACGGATTAGGATAATTCTGAAATAGTCTCATAATTTCAACATTCTCAGAAACAGTATTAATAAATATTGCTCCCCCGTCAGTTAATTTCATAATTAATGAATTTTCTCCGCAAACCCAGCCAGTATTGGAATCAGTAAAATCAAAACCAAATAATCTTAATGAAGTTGGAAAACTTACAAACCTCCATGTACTTCCGCCATTAGTCGAACGGTATATTTTATTATATGACAATAAGTAACCCGTATTGAAGTCCAAGAATTTTATATTCTGAATATTCCCAAATATTGTTGAGATCTCACTCCAGTTCATTCCTCCATCACTTGTTCGCATTATTACAGATGTTGAGTCCCCTTCTGAAATTATCCAGCCGGTCAAGAGATTTATAAAATCATAATCTCTTATAGCAGTATCAAAAACCTGAATCCAGTTTACTCCTCCGTTTGTACTCTTGAAAAGACTAATTCCGTTAGATCCATACACGGTCTGTCCATCAAAGAATACTGCTCTAATAATCGAATTATTATTTGGAATTTCTATCCACTGAATTCCGCCATTAGTGGTCTTTATAATGCTCTCATTAGAAAAAGCCCAGCCGGTATCGCTATTAAGAAAAGTCAGTGAGAATATTTCTCCTGAGTATGGATAAACAAGACTCCAGCTATTCCCAAAATTATTTGTTTTAAAGATATTCCCCCTGTCTGCAACAGAATACCCCGTGTTGAGATCCGTAAATTCGGTAAACTTAATTTTTAGCGAAGAAGAATAATTATCATAAACCCAGTTTGCACCACCGTTAGTCGATTTCCAATTTGCGTTGTTCGTTCCATTACTCCATAAGACGTTTAAAGAAATGGATTGTATCCTGCTAAGTGAGCAGCTGTGTTTTCCGAGTAAAGTATCAAAATTGAGTCCACCATTAATGGTTTTCATCACCCTGCTGTAAGAATCGACTAAGTAGAATTCCGATTCATTGATGAATGATGAGGCATTAACTCCGTTCACTTCCATTAATACAAACCAGTCCTGCCCACCGTTTGTTGACTTTAAGACCCTTGTGTTTGTTGTAACATATCCTGTAATTGGGTCAGAAAAATAAATGTTGTTAGGTGTTGATGAATTATTCGGTACATTTGACTCCGACCAGTTTAGTCCTCCATTAGTTGTTTTCATTGTGAAAAGTTTGCCGAACCTTTCACCCGCACACCAACCGTTATCATTTATAAAATACATATTAGTCATCTCAAGAGCATCAACTCCTGTATTAAACCTGTTCCAGCTTAAACCTGAATTTGTTGTATTAAAAACATAAGCGTAATTATTAGTCAGATTAATCGCTCCAATGTACCCTGTATTCAAATTAATAAAGTATATATCTTTATACTCATAAATATCTGCTGTATCCGGATTAAAAAAATCCCAATTTATTCCACCTGAAGTAGTTATTCCTATTCTATTGCTTAATGCGGCGAAACCCTTGTCTTGGCTAATAAAATGGAGAACGTTAATCTTAGAAGAAAAAGCCGTATTAAATATCCAGTTTGATCCTCCATTTGATGTCCTGAAGACCCTGCCTGAGTCATCGTATATATAACATACCAGTCCATTAACCTGGCTTTGCCCTTTTATATCTGGATTAACGTACAAAGCTTGCTGCGAAAAATTCGCTCCGCTCTCTGTACTCTTTAGAATAAGTCCGTTATTTCCGAATACCCAGCCTGTTCCGGAAATGAAAGTTACTGTATTGAATGATTCGGGAGAATAATAAGGATTTCGCAATTGAAAAACGCTTTGAGCATCAGTATTTGCTGATAACAGTAAATAAATCAATAAATATACCGTATTTATAACTTTCATAGTGCAAAATACTCTTATACTACGTCTTTTTCAATCTATATTCCATATTAGGTCTTGAGATCCCAACATTTATTAACTTATTTCAGATATCAATATATATAGTACAAAAAATCATAGCCAATAATTTAAAAGTTAGCCGATAAGTCTATACAAAATAACACAGATTTAAACAAAAAACAGACTCATTCATTGGTTGTACTCTTCATCCTTGTTTTGAAATTTTCCTTTTCATTAGATCAAGTACCCTATTCTATTAAGGTGTTTTTTTATGCTACCCGAATTGTAAAAAGTGCATTTTAATTTATTAAAGTAAGTTTTTAAGCTCTAAATACATGATATAACAGTTATATATATTTGCTCTATTTTTATGTTTTTTTATGCTTTTTATATATTTTCATCGAATATAGTCACAGGACTTAATATATTCAATTAAATAGCTGCTCAACTATCTTTATTATATATATGTTATTATAGTTATTTATATATTATGATCTAAGCATTTGAAATATTTCACAATAATTATTCCAAATATACTTGACAGTACAAGTTAATTTTAATATCTTGACAGCTCATAAAACGATATCAAGTAATTTTTAATATATTATTACTCGTTCTTTAACATAAGAAATCGCTCACTAATCAGATAAAAAAAGATTAAAGCGGAAAGTTTTTTTACAAACATAAACAGGAGAAAATATTTTGTTTAAATCCGTTGGTGCGGTGTTGTTAATCGCATTAAATCTAGTTTTTCTTTTTAGCGGACGAGAATCTGTTGTCTATGCACAGACCTCTGGCAGTTACTCTGAATTCATGGAAGAAGGTACAGCTTCCTGGTATGGTCCCGGTTTTCACGGCAGAAAAACCGCAAATGGTGAAAGATTCGACACTCAAGAGCTCACTTGCGCTCATAAATCACTGCCTTTCAATACTATTTTGAAGGTTACGAATCTGGAAAATGGACGTTATACCATAGTAAGGGTTAATGACAGGGGCCCGTTTATTCGAGGTAGAATAATAGACCTCTCAAACGCGGCCAAAAATGAAATCGGTATGGGCGGACTGGCTAAAGTTAGGATAGAAACCTACGAGCCGGTTAGTTTTACTGATTTGGTCGAAAATGAAGAAATAGATGCAGTACCTTTAAACCTCTTCGAAGATGCTATCAGCAAAGACTCAAAAGTTTTTGTTGAACTAAAGGATAAAAGACTTACCATCACGAATGAAAATTCAAAAGATGAACTAAGAAGAATCCTAAGCACTTTCAAAAAGGTTAAGGTATTAATTGACAAAGATAACAGTTTTCTCGATAATTTAGCTCAAACTGATTATGGTATTAACTTGATGAATTTCATTGATTTAACTGACAAAGTTTCAACTTTTACAGGGTACTCAATAGAAGTTCAGCAATTCAGTACCGAGGATGAAGCTAACGCTTTGATTGAAAAACTTGAGGCCTTAAACTACAATGACGTAATTTTAGTCGAACTTGTTAATGAGGGCACGATCAACTTTAAAGTATATTTGGGATATTACGAAACCATTGATGATGCAGGTATTGACTTGAAGGATATAAGAGAAATGAATATAGAAGCTAAACTGATAAAAATTCTAAGTTGATGAATTTAAAAGCCGGAACAGAAATGTTCCGGCTTTTTTTATTCCCTTCTCAATTGCATATTTCTATTTTACTTGATTTTTGAACTACAATATAGTTATAATAATCATTATTTTAACAAAACCTAAAATTTAAAACTGATAACTATGGTAAACACAGAGCTTTTTGATTCATCAATAATCGCATTAAAAGATTATCTTGGTCTTAAAAGAGATGAAACTTTACTAATTATTACCGACGAAACTAAAAGAGAAATCGGACAGACACTGCTTGAAGCTGGAAAGCAGCTATGCAAAGAAACTTTTCTTGTTGAAATGAAACAGCGTGAAATAAACGGTGAGGAACCCCCCGTTCAGATTTCCGAATTAATGAAAATGGTAGATGTTGTTGTTTGCCCAACTGCAAAATCGCTGACACATACCGATGCACGCAGAAATGCTGTCAAAGAAGGTGTCAGAATTGCTACAATGCCGGGTATTGGAATCGAAACAATGATAAGATGTCTAAGTGCGGATTCTCAAAAGGTTGTTGAACTTTCTCTGAAAGTAAAAGCGCTTCTTGAACCTGCATCAAAAATAAGGGTTGTTACGGATAAAGGAACTGACATAACAATGCCGATGAAAGGAAGAAATGTTATTGAAAGTACCGGTGTTATCGTTAACAAAGGCAGCAGCGGCAACCTCCCATCTGGTGAAGTTTATCTTGCACCTTGGGAAGACAAATCATACGGTGTGGTTGTAATTGATGGTTCTCTTGCCGGAATCGGTATGCTTGATGAACCCGTAACCGTCACTGTAAAGGATGGATATGCTGAAGAAATTACAGGCGGACATCAGGCTGCAAAATTCAAAGAAATGATTGATAAAGTTGGACGCGATGCAAGAGCAGTCGCAGAATTCGGTATTGGTACAAACTATAAAGCAAAGCTTTGTGGATTGATTCTTGAAGATGAAAAAGTTTATGGAACAATTCATATTGCTTTCGGAAATAACGTTTCAATGGGTGGAAATATCAATGTGAAAAGCCATATAGACGGGCTAGTGTTATCTCCTGATGTTTACGTCGATGGCAATCTAATAATGCAAAATGGAAAATTAGTTTAATTAAACTTAGCAATTGCTTACTTTTGGTTTTGGAGATTATCTTCTAATAATTCTGTACTTCGTAGCTGCTGTATGGATTGGTTTTCGCTCAGGACGAAATGATAAATCAGAAGCAGATTATCTTGTAATGGGAAGGAGATTAACCCTTCCTGCTTTTGTTGCAACTCTTGTTTCTTCATTTTACGGAGGAATTCTTGGGATCGGTGAGTTCACTTACAGGTACGGTATTTCAAGCTGGTTTCTGAATGCATTCCCCTACTACATTTTTATTACACTCTTTGCCGTTTTTCTGGCTAAAAAAATCAGGAGGACAAATCTGTTCACGATAGCAGATAAACTTGATTCTGTTTACGGAAAAAAAGTCAGCATTCTCGGCGCAATCTTGGTTTTTCTTCTTGTAACTCCCGCGCCTTACGTATTTATGCTTGGAATTATCACTTCTATGATTTTTGGTTTCCCGCTTTGGATTTCTATGGCAGCAACTCTAATCTTTTCGATTGTTTTTCTTTTTAGAGGTGGATTAAATGCAGACGTTCGTGTAAATTCTTTTGAATTTATTCTTATGTTTGTCGGTTTTGGTATCATTATTCCCTTTTGTTTTACACAACTCGGCAGCTTTGATTATTTAACGTATAACCTTCCGACAAATCACCTTAATTTTACAGGTGGAAACTCAGTTTCATATATTCTGGTTTGGTTCTTTATCGGTGCTTGGGCAATTGTTGACCCCGCTTTTCATCAGAGATGTTATTCAGCAAACTCCGAAAGAACCGCAGTTAGAGGTGTCTTCATATCGCTTATCTTCTGGTTCGTTTTTGACGCAATGACTACCCTAACAGGACTTTATGCTTTCGCAAGCATAAAGAATATCGAGGATCCTGTTATGGCTTATCCGCTGCTTGCTCAGAATATTCTTCCTGATTTCGCTAAAGGATTCTTTTTCATTGGGTTGATTGCAACAATTATGTCTACTCTCCATTCAAACCTCTTTATATCTGCAACGACACTCGGAAGGGATATAATTGCAAAATTTACAGGTGGAATAGATAAAGGAAATTTATACTCAAAGATAGGAATTTTTATAACCGCTGTTTTATCAGTTATAATTGCTCTGCTCGTACCTTCTGTCGTTCAGATTTGGTATCTTATAGGCAGCCTGACGATACCTGCTCTTATAATCGGAATTGTCTCATCGTATTTTGTGAAATTGCAAATAAATAGGAACTGGATTTTTAGTGCAATGATTGTGTCATTTTTATTTTCATTTATTTGGATAATCTTTAGTGTTGGAAATATTGAACCAATGTATCCCGGACTTTTTCTCGGATTATTAGTTTACTCAGTAGGAAGAATTTTAAAGTAATAATTATTTGATAAAGTTAAATAAAATATTTCTGTTTATTGTTGTTTGTATGTTACTTGCAAACATGTTTAATCCGTTATTGGCTCAGGAGTTTTCTGATTCTCTTGTAAGCAGACTTGAACTTTATAAAAACCCCGAAAACAGATTTGATACTTCTAAATTTAACATATTTCTCGCAAAAACGACTAAGAAGAAAGTAGCGCTCGTTCTGAGTGGCGGTGGTGCCAGAGGACTTGCTCAGATTGGAGTTATTGATGTCCTCAATAAATACGGTGTGAAATTCGATATGATTGTCGGCACAAGTGTAGGTGCAATTACAGGAGGACTATATTCATCAGGTTATTCCCCTGATGAAATTGTTAATTTTACAAAAAGCGTTGACTGGAAATCGAAACTTGCATTGACGAATAAATACGAAAGAGAATTTCTATTTGTTGACCAAAAAAAGTCACAGGATAAAGGTTTTATTACAATATCTCTTGATGGATTTGAGCCAATGCTTCCAAATTCTCTGTCCAGTGGTCAGCAACTGTCTGACCTTATTAATATAACATTTCTTAATGCAAGATTTAAACCAAAGAAAAATTTTGCTGACCTTAAAGTTCCTTTTTATGCAGTAGCAACAGATTTGGACAAAGGTAAAAGAGTTGTTCTGGAAGATGGGAATATTAGTGAATCAATTAAAGCTTCTTTTACTTATCCGCTTTTATACTCTCCTACTCAGGTAAACGGCAGAAATCTCGTTGATGGAGGGCTTACTGCAAATATTCCAGTTGATGTTGCTAAAGAAAAAGGGGCAGACCTGACAATAACCGTCAATTCCACAAGTCCTTTGAAAAGCTCGGAAGAACTTAAAGATCCTTTCAATACCGCAGATCAGATACTATCAATCACTTTGGCTCAGCTAAACGATGAACAAATTCAGAAATCCGATATAATCATAACACCTGATCTCGGAAATATGAAAACTACTGACTTCGATCGGATTAATTTTGTTGTCGATAAGGGTAAGTATGCCGCAGAAAAGATGATAAATAGTATTTTAGTTAAATTAGACTCTTTAGAGGAAAAAGCATCAGACAATTATAATAATTTTATTTTCAATGGTAACGTTTATTTGAAATCAGAGAACATCCCTGACTCTCTAAAGAATATTATTTTTCTCGAGCAGGAGAACACGTTTGTAAGATACGTTACGATAGAAAAAAGGCTGAGGGATATTTACAAAACCGGGTTTTTTAATAACGTCTATGCAAAAATTTATAAATCTGGCTTAAAAACTGAGATTGAGTATGTTTCTGTAAATAATCCGGTACTTAATAAAATTATTCCAACATTTGACTTCAACAATTTTATAAACATTAATTCGAATTTAACTGCAGACTCTTCGTTTTTTACTTCTATTAATAATATCTTGAATGAATACGGAGATTACAATAAAGGAAAAATTATAAATAGAAATGAAATGTATGCTCTTTATGAGAAATTAACCGGCACTATAAGGAGTCTTGATTATTCGTTTATAGATATTGACAAGTTTTATCTTAACATACAAACAGGCAGTCTCGAAATAAATTTTACAGATGGGGTTGTCAGAAATATTGGAATAAATGGTAATAAAAAGACAAGCTATAACTTAATATTAAGTGAAACGTATATTCCTTCAGACAAACCCGTAAAGGGTAGCAACCTTCTCGAATCTCTCGGCGGTGTTGTTGGAACAAATCTTTTTCAGCAGGTGAGCATGTATTTTAACTACAAAAACAAACCAGAGTCACCTGAACTCGTTTTAAATGTCGTAGAAAAAAGTACAAGAAATATCCGTTTTTCATTCAGAGCAGATAATGAAAGGAAACTCCAACTGTACTTTGATTTCAGGAATCTTAATCTTTATGATACAGGCAATGAGATAGGCCTTATTGTTCAGGGGGGGCTTCGTGACAGGAACTATCAGTTTGAATTAAAATCTTATAGGTTCTTCGGTACAATATTTACCTATAATTGGTCCTTTTACTATAGATTCAGAGACATTTTTGATTACACTCAGACTAATACGAATGATGAGCTAATAATTACAAACAACGGAGAATACAGAGATATTCGTTTTGGAACAGGTTTTCTACTTGGTACTCAGGTCAAGAAATTTGGAACAGTTTTCGGTCAGCTTGTTTATGAGAAACTAAACAGAGAGATTATTCAGGGTATAACACCAGCCGAAAATGAACTGACTCTTTTCAGACTTAGAATTGGGGGAAGGGTTGACACAGAAGATAAATATCCATTTGCAACCAAAGGAACTAATTTTAATTATATTTATGAAACATCAACTAATCAGCTAAACGATGGTATTACTTTTACTAAACTTTCCTTAGACATTACACATAATATATCACTCGGCAAATTGAGTATTTTGAGACCAAAATTCGTTTTTGGCATTACAGACAAAACAACTCCGAATTATGAGTTTTTTTCGCTAGGAGGCGAAGATTCGTTTTATGGAATGCGTGAAGATGAAATGCGGGGCAGGCAGATACTACTGGCCTCTTTGGAGTACAGATATAAACTTCCGATTCAATTATTTTTTGATACATATTTATCTATTCGTTATGACCTAGGTAAAACATGGGAAAATACAGAAGATATAAGATTTAAAGATCTTCAGCATGGATTAGGATTTGCAACGCAGTTTGATACCCCAATTGGCAAAGCAAGTTTTTCTGTAGGAAGAATGTTCATTATAAATAAAGGATTTACCAGTGAAAGTCTTGTCTTGGGTCCTTATTCATTCTATTTTTCAATTGGATACAACCTTTAAATGATTTTAAATGAAAAGTTTTTTAGAAGGTTTTGTTTATCCGTTTAAGAGCATAGGTCTTTTCTTTAAGTACCCTAAAACTATAATTCATTCAATCATCCCGGTTACTATAAATATGGTTTTATATCTCTCAACATTTTTCATTATTTACTCAATGATTATGGAACAAAGTGCTAAATTTACAGGTGCCGATGCGAGTAATGCGGGATTCTGGTCCGAGTTTATTAATGTGATTATCCTCATCGTTTCCTTTATTCTTGTTCTTGTAATATGTTATTTTGTTTTGCTTATTATTGGTGGAATTATTTCAGCTCCCTTCAATGAAAATATATCATTAATAATTGAAGAGAATCTGACAGGCTTAAAAACTAATTACAATCCGGGATTCTGGAAGGATACATGGTTAAATATACTTTCGGAAATTAAGAAAATATCCTTCTATTTTATATTTATTTTTGTTTTCTTTTTAATCGGTTTTATTCCTTTAATCGGAGGTATTATTTCAGTAGTTTTAAGTTCTTTGTTTTCATTTTACTTTAATGCATTGGACTTTTATGATTATCCTATGACAAGGCGATATTATACATTTAGACAGAAAATTAGGATTACAACTTCAAAACCTCTTTACTCTATGGGGTTTGGATGTGCTGCATTCCTGATTATGTTTTTGCCGTTTGTAAATGTTTTATTAAAACCGCTTTGTGTTATCAGCGGTACAGCTTTTTATTTCGAAAAGCAATATGGTTTTTATACAAAATAATTTAATATAATTAGTAATAATGAGAACTGAACCCGTTGTAGATTTAAATCTTGCCATTGAACTGGGACTCACTAGAGATGAGTATGAAAGAATACTTAATGTATTGGGAAGAGTTCCTACTTACACAGAACTCGGAATATTTTCAGTTATGTGGAGCGAACATTGTTCGTATAAAAACTCAATTTTACAGATAAAAACTCTGCCAAGAAGCGGTGGGAAACTTCTTGTTTCAGCGGGAGAAGAAAACGCGGGACTCGTGGATATTGGTGACGGACTTGCCGTGGCTTTCAAAATTGAATCCCACAATCATCCCTCGGCTGTAGAACCTTATCAGGGTGCTGCAACGGGGGTTGGAGGAATCCTCAGAGATATATTCACAATGGGAGCACGACCTGTAGCTGCACTTAATTCTTTAAGATTTGGAAAAATCGATGACGAAGATGATGAAGTAATTTCAACACGAAGTAAATTCCTTTTTAAGAATGTTGTTAAAGGTGTGGGTGATTATGGCAATTGTTTTGGTGTTCCAACTGTAAGCGGCGAAATATATTTTGAAGAATGCTATCAGGATAATCCTCTTGTAAATGCAATGGCTGTTGGTATAGTTAAGCATACACAAACAGCTTCAGCAACTGCTTCAGGAGTCGGTAATCCTGTATTCATTGTTGGTTCATCTACAGGAAAAGATGGCATTCACGGAGCAACATTTGCATCAGTAGAAATTTCTGAAGAATCGGAATTAAAAAGACCAAGTGTTCAGGTCGGAGATCCATTCACCGAGAAACTGCTTCTTGAGGCCACTCTTGAAGTGATTCGTTCAGGTGCAGTTGTTGGTATTCAGGATATGGG
>Ga0172380_10005471_pt1 | contig 15383 bp, 8 predicted proteins | sample Leawe162metaG_FD_119747 | JGI IMG/M metagenome (GOLD analysis project Ga0172380, IMG submission 119747) | Leachate microbial communities from a municipal landfill in Southern Ontario, Canada - Leachate well 162 metaG | ecosystem: Engineered > Solid waste > Landfill > Unclassified | place...
CCATGGTAACATCGTCGGATTGCGGCGCGCCATTGGCGTGGCGTGTCACTTGTTCCCGGATGTTATGGAGCATTTCCACAAGATCTTCTTTGGGTCCGGACTGTAAGGCAGCCAGCAGTTGCTGTTCGCCGTACAGTTCGTCCGCGAAATTGGTCGCTTCGGTCACACCATCGGTGTAAAGGAAGAGGGTGTCCCCCGGCTGCAGAATGAGCCGCTCGGTTTCATAGGTTGTCTCTTCCATCGGTCCCAGCACAAAACCTGCTTTCAGGGCAAGGTAGCGTGCCCCCTGGGAGTCTATTATCAGCGGAGGGTTATGTCCGGCATTGGCAAAACGCACTTCTCCGCTCTTGATATCCAGAATGGCGCAAAATACCGTGACAAACATGCAACTGTCGTTGTCTGCGGCAAGCACCTTGTTAACGTAAGAAAGAATCTGATCAGGCTCGCCAATCCGCTGTCCCTCCGACTTCAACAGGGTTTTTGTCACCATCATGTACAGTGCCGCCGGCACCCCCTTGCCGGCCACATCGGCAATCAGGAAGCAGAGATTGTTGTCGTCGATAAAAAAGAAATCGTAGAAATCGCCGCCAACCTCCTTGGCCGGGTCCATGGAGGCAAAGATATCGAACTCGGGACGCTCCGGAAACGCGGGAAAAATCCTGGGTAGCAGGCTGGCCTGGATGTCGGTGGCCACCTTGAGTTCGCTCTGGATGCGCTCCTTGGCCGCAGTGGTCTCGGTCAGATCCCTGATGTATTCCTTCAGCGCACTGTTCATGGCGATAAAGGCTTGAGTCAGTTTTCCCACCTCGTCCCGTGACCGGACCGGCGGCAGCGCGGCATCAAAATCCCCGGCAGCTACCGCCTCCGTTGCGCCGGCCAGAGCATGGAGCGGTGCGGTTATGGAGCGCGCGATCAATGCAACCGCAGCTGCAAGCAGCAAAATTCCGGCAAACCCCATCAAAGCAACCTTTATGGTGAGCGAACGCACCTCTGCAAACAGTTCCGCTTCGGGAAATACGACCGCCAGAGTCCATCCGGTGGCTGGAACCGGCGCGTAATACATCCAGCTCTTGATACCGCGCGTGTCGGTATATGGGGTAAATCCGGATTCGCCCCTTACCATCTTTTGGCCGATGTCGCGCAGGGTCGGGTTGTGCTGCGACTCGGCAATGCTGTAGATGGTTTCTTTCATGACCATTTTTTTATCGGGGTGGGCAAGCATGGTCCCGTTGCGGGAGATAAGGAAGCTGTAGCCGGTTTGCAGCACCTTGATGGAGGCAACCATTTCAGTCAGCCAATCCAGGGAAACGTCAGCCACCACTATCCCGCTAAAATGCCGGTTATCCCCTGTTCCCTCATAGAATGGGAGCGAACAACTGGTCATCAGCATCTCGCCACTGCCGGCATCAAAATACGGCTCCGTCCAGACTTTCTTTCCCAACTCTTTGGGGCTCCGGTACCACTCCAGATTGAGAAACTGGAAATCATCCTCATTGGTAAAGATCATCTGGCCGTATTTCCGGTAGAAATAGGGCACCAGCGGTTTCGCTCCGGTAACGGAGGTGCCGGGTTCGAAGGCAGCGCCAACACCGTAGATCCCTTTGTTTCCCTCCAATGTTTCCTTCAATAAAGTGATCCGTGATTTTTCATTGTAGCTGCCTGTTTCAAGCGCGCGGGCCACCCCTTCAGCGACCTTGCCGATTGAAGAAAGCTCAATGTCCACCCTGTTGACCGAGGCGAGTACCAGGTTACGGGCATTGTTTTCCAGCTCCATTTCCAGTGCAGTTCGGGAGCTCTGGTAGAAATAGCCGATGGTTACGGTGAATATGACGGTACTGCAAACCATGATAACCAGTATGAGTTTATGGGCGATACTTCTGTTCGTGAACATCTGATCTCCCGAAAAAAAGATGCATCAGGCGGTCGTCATAAAATGCCGTCATGCAACTGGTGCAATCCGCATTCCATACTGATCGCCCCGGCCGGGCAGACATGGCTGCAGAGCGAACAGGCGGTACAGCTCATTTGATCAATTTCCGGCAGGCCGCCGTCCCAACGGATGGCCTGATAACCGCTGTCGCGGCAGGCGATATGACAGGCCCCACAGTGCGTGCATCGTTCCTCCTGCAGATTGGGACGACAATCATGCTCTCCGGACAATTTTTCGAAGCTAACCGCCGTGTCCCGGCAGCGCCCGATGAAATCGGTCGGAGTGGCAAAGCCATGCCACCCCATGAACTCCCGCAACTCCTGCTGCATCCTGTCAACCAGCCCGAATCCCCGCAGCATGGCTTCGGTACCCACCTGCACCACCGGTGCTCCCAAGAGCATGAATTCCGCCGCGTCAAAACCGTTGGCAATACCGCCGCTGGCCATAACCGGCAGGCCGGGTGACTGGCAGATTTCACTGACTGCCCGCAGGGCGATCGGTTTGATTCCGGGGCCGGAATAGCCGCCATAGCTGGTCATGCCGCCGATATCAGGCTTCGGCCGCAGCGTATGCAGGTCAAAGCCGAAGAACGAAGGGATCGTGTTAATGGCGCAGAAGCCGTGGGCACCCGCCTGGGCCAGCTCTTCGGCGATGTGCCGGATATCGGCCACCGCAGAGGTCAGTTTGGGGATGATCGGGATGGTTATATCTTTGCACGTCGTCAGCCAACCGGTTATCCGCGCCGCATAGTCCGGGTTCTGGCCGATGGCCGCCCCGCGCCCCCGCTCCGGGTAGCCATGGGGGCAGGAAAAATTCAGCTCCAGCAGATCAGCCCCGGCATCCTGACACCCACGCGCCAGGGATAGCCATTGCTCGGGCGAGTCGGCACTCCCCATAATGCTGCCGATGATCGGGCAGTGGGGGAAGTCCGCCTTGATGGCGGCAATGTCCTTGTACCACTGGTCAGGCGATTGCTCGCTCAGCAGTTCCAGGTTTTCAAAGCCGGTGATCCGACCGCCGTTTCTGATGACGGCAAAACGGTTGGGCAGGTTGCGCACCGGTTCGTGAATGAGGGTTTTAACCACCGCCCCGCCCCACCCTGCCTCAAAGGCGCGCCGCACCATGTCACCGGTGGCGGTAGGTGGCGCCGAAGCGAGGATGAAGGGGTTCTGGAATTTGACACCCAGGTAGTTGGTACTCAGATCGGAAGGCATGTAGTTACTCCCGTGACATGTTTATGTATTTGATAAGCCTGAATAGTTATGGATCATTGTGTAAAATACTCCGCCGTGGTCCTGACCTGCTTGATCCACACCCAATCCGGTTCCCTGGGCGCTGAAGAAAAGGCTCAACCTGCAGTGTCGATGCCTGTTGAGCCTTTTCCCTTACTCCCGGCATGCTTACAGCGATGGGAACAGATCCTGCAACTTGGTCTTCATGGCCGTGCTTAGCTGTTTGAACAGCTGGGCATTGTAAGACGCATTGTACGGAATTCCTTGTGAGGTCAGATCCACAAACTGGATGGACGGGTCTGTTGGGGCTACTTGCACTGCGTCTAATGAATCACCAGCCCGTGGACGGGTCGGGTCAACTGGGCCGAAATCTGTGTGATACATAGTTTGATAGTTGGGAGGATTCGACTTTATCGGGTTCTGGAGTATCTGTTGCGTTGCAATGGCATACTTCCTTGATGTTGCCGCAGGGGTCCCCTCTTTTACCGCGATATCAACATTAACCGCTTCGATTGAAACCGTATAGTCACTATTGAGAAAGATTTCAAAGGTGCGGAACTGCTGCGGAAAATCACGCAAAGAGGAACTTTCAACCTGCCAGAACCCTTTCTCGGCTGCGTTGACCGGATCGGGCGATTTAAAGGCCTTGACGTGATTGACATGACGATGCCCGGAGATCCACATCAGCAGATTGGTCGAGTTTTGAAGAGTAGTCACCAGTTCAGTGATGTTACATGCATTCGTTGTTGTGAGGCCCGGTTCGCCAAGCCACCACTCCAGTTCAGAGCCAACATTGGTAACGCAGATCGGGATATGGCACGCAATGATCATCAGCTGATTGGCGGTCTGACCATCGGCAAGTTCAGCCTGAAGCCAGGCCCAGCGTGATGCATCAAGAAAGCCGTGGCCATGGATATCAAGAGAACCGTCATCTTCCCGTTGGGTATCATCCAGCACAATCACCTTCAGCGGTACATTAGACTTGGGCACAAAACTGTAACAGGCAAAACCGGCTCTGTCAGCAGCCGCAACCAGACCGAAATTAGGATTGGAAGTAACCAGGTTAAAACCATGGCCAACCGGACTGGTGGTTGAGTTGAAAAATTCCTGAATCCATTCTGTTCTATGCAAAGAACGACGGTTGGGGTCAGCCACCACCTTGGGAGCAGTTGCGAGAGTCCCTGCGTATTTAATGGTGCCTAACGGAGTTGTGCCATCGATCACGCCCTGGTAATAATTGTTCGTTGCATCATTCCGTCTGGTATTGTTGATATTGGCCGGGAATTTGGTTGGGTCCGCGATAGTGACGGGGGTAAGCAAATCATCGGACACTGACCAGACCGTATCGCTGATGTATGAATCAGCAAGGCCCGCTGTCTCATAGACAGGGAATGAACCGATCATAAAGTGGTCATGGTTGCCCAGGGCCTGATAGAACGGGATAGCCTTGTCCAGACCTGCTGCCTGGAACGGCTTCTGGTAGTCAATGCTGTCGGCTCCGGCATGGGCGCCGGAACTGGGAGTAATCACCTTGCCGTCAATGATGTCAAGATACCACCTGAGCTCATTGTACATACTCGTATTGCAGACATCACCCAGAGAGATGAAGAAGTCAAAGGGATCTTTCCGGTGCAGGGCGTTTGCCGTCTGAATGGCGGCATCAAAGACCTGGGGGGTGTACAGCATGACTCCGGAGTAGATGGAGCTGTTTTGGCCGGCAAAACCAGGATTGCTTTGCTGGAGATAAATCAACTGGTTGGGCGCTTCCTTGTCGGTCAGATGGATATCGGTCATGGCAAAGAAGTTCAGCAGTCTTGTCTTTTTGGTGACTACTGTGGCGTCATAGGTGCTTGGCATGATATCCAACCGTGGTACAACGGGGAGAGGCCAGTTTACATAGGCCCACTTGCCGTAGCCCAATTTGTCATAGTCCGCAACCTGACTCAGCTTATTCCAGGTAAGCGCATTCCCGCCATTGGGGCTTTGAAGCGGATTAGCCGGGTACGGCATAGCACCTGGAGAGGGAGTTACGGAAGCAGGTGTGTACGGAAAGGCGATCATTCGCTCGGTTGTTTTCACCACCGTGGAATCAATCGGGTAGCTGGTAACCATGGTGCCACTGCTGCTGCCACAGCCATAGGTCAGAGAGCCCAAAGAAATGCAGGCAGCTGTTCCGACAGTGTACTTGATGAATTCCCGCCTCGTTACTTCACCAGTTTTTTTCGGTTCATCGGTCTGATTCTTGTCTTCGCTACTCATGCCTTTCTCCTTTTTTCTCGATTATTGCTGCTGTCTACTTGATCGGAGTTCCTGCATTGGCAATAACCGTCTGCATGACAGGGGTCAATTGCACCACCAGTTCAGCATTTATGGAGTGGGAGGTCGCATCATCAATCGGAACGTTCGCAGTTATCCGTGCGGTGGCAATGGCGTTACCCCGTGATGTTGTTGCCGGGGATGCCGTTGAAACTGCAGGATCAACATTAGTAATGGTGATTGAAACCGTGTTGTTGGCGTTGCGGTAAATTTTGAAGGTACGGAATTGCTGCGGGAAATCCCTCAGTGATGAGGTCTCCACCTCCCAGAAGCTGCGGGTTTGATCAGCGGAATAGATTTGTGGCGTCACCGTGTTCATATGGCGATGGCCGGATATCCACATGATCAGGTTCGGATAGCCTTGGAGTATGTCAAGCAATGATTGAGAAGTGCCACTTGATGCTGGATAATCATTAACAACGGAAAAGGGTTCAGGGAGAAACAGGGTCATCCGTTGAGGATTTGAGTTCACCAGAGTTGGATCAGTCACCAGATTTGTGTACACGTTAAACGGAATGTGCGCCGCGATGATCATCAGCTGGTTATTGTCCTGCCCGGCCTGCAGCTGGCTTTTGAGCCAGTCCAGGCGGATCTGGTCAAGAGCGCCCCCGGCGTAGTTTGGCTGGCCAGTCCCCTTGCAGGTATCATCCAGCACAATCACCTTGATCGGTATGTCTGCCTTGGGCATAAAGCTGTAGCAGGCAAAGTCGCTGGCCATGGTCTGGTCCACCAGGTTAAAGCCATGACCAACCGGGGTTGTGGTGGTGGTGAAAAACTCTTTGATCCAGTTCTTGCTTGAAGATGTAGCTGTTGAAAGGGAACGCCGGTTAGGGTCGGCTACAACGGTCGGTGGTACCGTATAATCAGTTTTCGGCCCTGACATAATAACCGGCCCCAAGGGATCGGAGCCGTCAATCACCCCCGAATAGAAATCGCCTGTACCCATACTCTGACATGGCGAAGAAGAGTTGTTCGTGGTTAGTATGGCACTGGAGATATGTGCCTCCTGGAACAGTGGGGATTCATAGCAGGAACCCATCCAGAACTGATCGTGGTTGCCCAGAACCTGGTACCAGGGGATTGACTTGTCCAGACCTGCGGCCTGGTAGGGTCTTTGATAATCAATGGTATCAGCTCCAACATGAGCACCGGAACTGGGGGTGATAACCTTGCCGTCAAGCACGTCAATGTACCATCTCAGCTCGTTATACTGGGTATTGTTGCAGGTATCGCCAAGAGAAATCCCAAAGTCAAAGGGTGCTGTTTTATGCACGGCATTGATGGTCTGAACAGCCGCATCAAGCACATGGGTTGTTGCTAGTACAACCGGCGAATAGGCCGATGAATTACAGGTAGGCCCGAACGGCTTGCTCCACTCGTAATAGAGCGGTTGAGCCGGGGATTCCTTATCAGCAATATGAATGTCGGTGATGGTGAAAAAAGACAGCAGCAGCGCAGCATTTGGGGCTTTGGTCGCGATGTTTTCCCATACCGTACAGGGCAAGCCCTGCCCTACAGTGTACGAACTGTAATTATACTGGGTATAAAGCGCCAGATCTTTGGGGGCGATCTGTGGTGCGCTTGCAGATACCGGAACCGGAAGGACCTGATGCTCTACGGTTGTATAGACCGTGTTCGAGATGGGCCATTGGACTACCTGCTGACTCGTGTTGCTGCTGCAGCCGATGTTCCAAGTCGTCAAATACATACAGGCAACTGTTCCGGCTGAGTATTTCACAAAATCCCGCCGAGTTATCTCACAAAACGTGATTGGTTTTTCATCAGTCATAATCTTCTCCTTTCGTAGCTGTTTGTTTTCAGAAGTGAGGCGCCGTAACCGGCAAACTTGCGGAATCAATACCTTCGCACAGTGCGTTATCTACCGTCAGGTTGCCGCTGGCGTCGAGCTGCACCCTCCAGATGGTGTCGTAATCAGCGCCCGGCCAGGAAGGGGCCTTGGCGGAACTGGGATTTGGGTATTTTCCAAGTAGTGCATCGATTATTGGTGGAAAGTGGGCGTGCTCCCATGCCAGCAGGATGGTTTTGCCCGAGAATGCCGGGTTAAAGAAGAAATATCGAACAGTATCCGCAGGAGAAGTCGCATCGAACAGTCCGAACTCCGAAACCAGATAATAGGGCAGGTTATTGGCAATCGCGTAGGGGGCGACGGTCAATGAAGGCCTGACATAGGAAAAGTTAGAATTACCCGCTACGGTTAAAGTACCGGGATATACCTGCGCCGGGTCAATGGAATAGACCATTGAGGGATTGATCTTGCCTTTCAGTGCATTGGGCAGGGCCAGCGCACGCCACTGTCCTGCTGCCACATAGTTGCCGTCATCCCAACCGCTCCAGGGGTGCGCCTCTGCGTGCCGGATCAGGTACATGGTCTGGTTGGTGTTGATCCCTGTTGTAGCAGCCCCGGCTGTTGCCGTGATGTTGAATAAAGCAGGGTTTGTGTTTGGCCCCGGACATGCTGCGCTAGCCACTGGCAGTGGCAGCACCGGGTAGCTGGCTGGCGGGGTCAGATTGCTGTCAAAGGTAACCAGGCTGGCGCTTGCCGCTGTGGTCGCGGTCTTCGGCTTGATGGAGATTGCATAGACCTGATTGGACCCGGCATAGGCCGTGGGCAGCGTCAAATCCGTGTACTGTGCCTTAAGCGTTGCCATCAGACTGTTGATGGTTTCCCACGGTGCAGAAAAAACATAAAATCCGGGGTTATTGAAATAGAGCAGAGTGCCCAGCAAGAGTTCGTTGTTGTGGCTTGTACCAGTTGTAAATTCAAGCCCTTGATACGGCAACGCCTGTTCCCCCAGGGCCGGGTCTGCATAGGATGCATTCAGCGGAAAGCTGTTGGCGGTATAGAGGGGCGAATTATACCCGCCCGCCCCTGTCAGACTGATCTGATTGAGCATGGCAAACTGCTGGATGTAGGTGATTGCCGCCATGTCAGGATAGTTGTTTGCGGTTTGCAAATGGGACATCGGCTGCAGCGTGTAGATGCGGCTTGCATTCCTTTCTCCCAGCACCTGATGTTTCAAATAGCTGGCCATTTGAAGCGAGCGCTGCAACCCCTGGCTGGTGAGGTTTGCCGTGTCCGGCTGGACATCACCGGGCGTGCTATAGGCCAGATCCGGGCTTACCACGAAGATCAGATTGACATTGTTGGGGCTCAGCGCCCCGGCAACCATAGGGGTGGAAGTGGAATCGCTTCCGCAGCCAGCCAGCAACGTCAGGGTAAGTATCAGGGATAACAACCATACAACGGAACAATGTTTCATAATCATCCTCGCTCTCTGCGGGTTTCCGCACTGCGTGTGAATATCATCAGAACAGCGGCGCCATGTCCGGCAGCTTCGAGGAATCTATGCCTTCGCACAGTTCATTATCCACGGTCAGGTTGCCCTGGGCATCAATTGTCACGGACCAGATGGTGTCGTAATCTGGAGAAGGCCAATCCACTGGCAACAATATCGCAGGGTCTGTGATTCCATAGCTTTTGATCAGTTCATTGATAAACGGATTGATATGCCCGGATTCCCATGCCACCAGCAGAGTTTGATTGGAGAATGTGCCGCCGGTAAAGAAAAAATTGCTGGTATTTTGAGCCACGGTTGCATCGGTCGGGTTAAACGCTGACCCTAAAGATAGGCCTGAGGCCAGGTAATAGGGCAGATTATTGGCAATAGCATAGGGCAATGCTGTTAATGACGGTCTGACATAGGAAACATTGAAATTATAATTAGGATACCATGTGCCGGCAGGATCAATTGAATACACCATATTAGGACTTATTTTGCCCCTCAGCGCATTGGCAAGAGACAACGCCCGCCATTGACCTGCAGCCACGTAGTTGCCATCTTCAAACCCAAAACCGGTATCCGGGTGTGCCTCTGCATGGCGGACAATGTATATTCGCGTATTTCTGTTGATTCCAGCCGGGATGGTAACGCCAGTCATGCCGTTATACAGAACCAACCTGTAGTAAGGCTGCAAAGAATGTGTGCATGCAGCAGTTGCCACCGGCGCGGGCAGCACAGGGTACGTGGCAGGTGGATTCAGATTGCTGTTGTAGGTAACCAGGCTGGTGCTGCCGGACGTCGGGATTGAGACCGCATAGACGTAATTTGTACCCATGTAAGTGGTTGGAATATTTAGATTATAGCCGTACTGAGTATTGATTTTTGTCAACAGTGCCTTGATTGTCTCCCATGGCGCGGAAAAAACATAATAGCCCGCGGTCTTTTTATCAATGATGCCAGCCACCAAGGTACTGTTATTGTTCGCGTTGTTAAAATCCAGTCCGGTACAATCCGGGCAGTAGCTGGGATAGCCAGGCAGGGGAGGAGTGGGACCGGCAACTCCTGCCGGCAATCCCCCTTCCGCATATGATACCTTGATCGGGAAGCTGTTGCCGATGTACGGGGTTTTATTCTTATCAACGAAGAGCTTGACCTGGTTCAGCAACGCAAACTGCTGGATGAAACCGATTGCAGTCATGTCAGGGTAGTTGTTTGCGGTTTGCAAATGGGTCATCGGTGAGAGCGCATAAATAGCGGTTACGTTCTGTGACCCCAGCACCTGCTGTTTCAGGTAGCTGCCCATCTGCAGTGAGCGATTGAGCCCCTGGCTGGTAAGGTTTGCCGTGTCCGGCTGGATATCACCGGGCGTGTTATAGGCCAGATCCGGGCTTACCACAAAGACCAGATTGACATTGCTGGCACTTAACGCAGTAGTGCCGGGACTGGAATCGCCTGCACATCCAGCCAGCAGCGTCAGTGCGAGTATCAGGAACAACGACCATGCAACGGTAACAGATTTCATAGAGATCCCACTCCTTTTTGAGGGTATACGCCGGGTGCAAACATCAATAGGAATTTACGCAATCGATATACTCTTGTTGTCCCATTTTCCCGATGCCGCACCAGAAAATTGGCCAGTTTGTGTTGGTAATCGGCAGGTTTGTACCGGTAATGGGAATTGAGTAGTTGTGCCCTGAGAAATAGTGCCCCCGGTACAGCGCCTGTTGCGCGCTGTTCGTTACAAGCGCAGAAGTAAGCTGTGTCAGAGAATCGTTTAAATAACCCTGCATGGAGTACGCTGTTGAAAACGTATAATAGGCATTGAACTGTCCCGGCATAGCAGCCAGATCATAGTTCATAACACGGTAATCAACCGGTTTAAGTGTGTCCTGAGCAAACGTATAGACCTTATAGGCCGGGTTATTGCCAAAAAAGGGTGTTATGGAAGGGGTGATCTCAAGCAGATTGTCAGGCAACATGATCCGGTATTCATCCATATGGGTATGCGCGCCAAGCGTCAGAGCTATAACCCCCGGATACTTCGCAAGTACATTCATAAAGCTTGTCTGATACGCCGCTTGCCACATCATCAACAGAGGGCTGATCTTGGTAATGTGGCCGTTACTGTCAGCACTGCTGGCAGCTGCATTTATATCTGCGCCGGGGGGAATATGCATCAGGAGCCATACTTTTTTACCATTCGTTTTAGCTGCGGCAAGTTTTGAGTCAAGCCAGGCAAGCTCGGCGTTTACAGCGGTCTCCATGTCAGGGTAGGCAAACGGGACTGAATTTAACCCTATCACCATCAGATTTGTTCCAGTCGGCTCTGCAGAATAATATCCGCCGCTCTTGAACGTAGTAAGAAATTCCGACTGATTAACGCTGCCATTCAAAAATTTTGTATAGAAAAGGTCCGCATTACTTAAAAGGAAACTGCTTTCCGGCATAATCCCGACATATGAATCGCTATTTCCAAGGGCAAACATGACCGGAATGTTTCCGACTGCTGCCCTGATCTGCCCCATAACAAAGGCAACGGTATTGTTGGCAAATGTCTCCAGGGCGTTAGCGTCCTCGCTGCCGTACAGTGAGAAAAACAGTTTTGGAATGTTATGCCCAAGCAGGTCGCCGGTATAGATAATCAACGAGCTTGCCCCCAGGTTTTCTTTTAAACTGGAGAGTGCAAGTACAAGCAAAGGATAGTTGGTATCAGTACCCCACAGAGAAGGCACTGTTGTTTTGGAGGTATTAAAAATAGCCTCCCAGTCGCTCGGATCCGTAGCAGCAACAAGCTGCGGGAAAAGAGTTGTGTCATAAAACGGATTGAAATGAAGATCCGAGAAAACCAGCGCCTGAAAATTGTTGGGGGTGATGGCACTGCTGCTACTGCTGCCACAGCCGAAACTGAACGCGCCTAGCGAGATACAGGCCGCTGTTCCGGCTGAATATTTTATAAACTCGCGCCGCGTTACCGCACTGCTCGTTTTCTGTTCATCGTTGTGATGCTTGTCTTCGGTATTCATTTTTTCTCCTATGACTTCAGATTTTGACTTCGCTCAGCCAGAGTCTGCTCCCTGAGCAGAGTTAAAGGGAACAACGCATCAATACGAATTTACACAATTGATAAAATCCAATCGCTCCATTCTTCCAATGCTGCACCAGTAACAGGGCCAGTTAGTTGTGGTAATGGGGTTTCCGATAGTGTTTCCGGAATAGTAGTACCCTCGGTAAAGGCCCTGTTTTGCGTTATTAGAATACAACTCAGGGAAAAGTTGCGTCAAAGAGTCGTTCAAAAATCCTTGCAGCCCATACGCTGCTGAAAACATGTAGAAGGTAGTAAACTGTAACGTCTTGGTAACAAGGTCATAATTAAGGGAACTGTACCCGGTGGTTTTCAACGTAGCCAGATCTATGGTGAAAATCTTAAATGCAGGGTCATTGCCTGATCCCGGGCTTATGGAAGATGTTATTTCAACCACCTCGGAAGAGGGCAGGATACGGTATTCATCCATATGGGAATGACCGGCAAGTGTCATGGCTATAAGACCTGGATATTTTGCAACTATCTGCAAAAAACTTGTCTGATATGCCTCTTTCCACGCCTTATCCATCATTGCGGTATTTGTCGTAGCAAGGTGACCGTTGCTGTCAATAGAGTTAGCAGCTGCATAGGTGTTGACGCCGGGAGGCACATGAATCAGGAGCCATACCTTTTTGCCAGCAGCCTTGGCTGAAGCCAGTTTTGCATCAAACCAGGCAAGTTCGGCATTTACTGCGCTATCATTATTGCCTGAGATATAGGTGGAAAATGTGACTGTATTGAGTCCTATCACCACAAGATTTGTTCCAGCCAGCTCTACAGAGTAATATCCTCCACTCTTGAAGGTGTTACTAAATTCCTGATGATTTGCAGTGCCATTCAACAATTTTGAGTAAAAAAGTTCAGCTGTACTGGTAAGAAATGTGCTGTCCGGCCCAGAGTCATTGTATGAATCGTCATTGCCCACAGCAAACATAACCGGAAGATTTCCGGCAGACAACCTGACCTGATCCATAAAAAAAGCAACGGTCTTATTGGCAAAAGCCTGCATGGCTGCAACATCTGCATCATCTCGTGGATTTTGGGTTCCATTCAGGTTTTGATAAAACAATTCCGAAAAATGATGTCCAAGGATATCACCGGTAAAGATAACCAGCGGGCTTGCTCCCAGGTTCTGCTTAATGCTTGAGAGTGCAAGCACCAATAAAGGGTAGTTAGTATCTTCACCGAACTTCGAAAGCTCCGGTAGCGTCGAGGACTTAAAAATACCTGCCCATTGGCTGGTGTCCGCTACAACAAGTTGATGAAAAAGCGATTGGTCATAATAGGGATTAAAATGGACATCCGAGAACACGACCACAGAAGAGCTGGTTGGAGTGCTGCTGGAGTTTTCCCCGCATGCAGCCAGTTGCAATACTAACATCAGGGCAAAAACCAGACTGAACAGCCTGAAATTCCGATACTGCATGTTCATAAAACCTCCAATCAATTCTACCGGGCATCCACCTGGGTGGGGAATTGTCACCCCTGCTGTAGCACCATATCTTCTCTGCCCAATCGGATCAGCACCTGTGAGGCAGCTGTTCGTAAAGCGACATTTTCATGGCTTAATACTGTTGTCACGGCATCAATAGATTCATCACCCATTGATACAAGGACATCGGTGGCAGCGGCCCGGATCCTCCAATTTTCATCTTCCAGAAGCTTTACCAGATTTCCAACTGCTGTATGTTTCCTCGCCAGGCCGTAAACAAGGGCAATTCTGACATCAGGATCTTTCTCGTTAAAGATTAGATACTGATGATTAATTACCGGTACGCCGGCGAGAACGGCGGCCACAGTCCATGATGTATCCTGGCCATCCAAGGTTATCTTGTCCAACATGGCTTGAAAGACCTCGCTGTTTTCGTACTCAAGAATTGACTTGAATGCAGCACGCTGCACATCCCGATCTCCCTCGGAAAGTGCTGTAATAATCAAGTCAACTGACTGTTCGGGAAAACTGGCCCCACCCCAGGATAGCAGCCAGGCCTTTGTAGCGGGATCAAGGCTGTTCCAGTTTTCTTTCAGCAGGCAAAATGGCTCTTCACCCCATGCATTAAGAAAGCCGCGGGCCTCAGCCTGAAAGGCCCCTTTCAGTTCATCCAGCCAGATCTGCAGGGTATCAGGCGCAAGCTGCGGTGGCTGCGCGCCGCATTCCCCTGCCAGAAGGGCAACCTGCAACTGTTCATGCTGCTTCAGCCCATCCCGTCCTGCAAGCATGCGGGCAGCTATCCGTTGCTGATTACAATCCGAGGTGTCAGCAAGAAACGGAAGGAAGTACTCAAGGACAACCTGATTTGTTTCACGAGCAATCCGATGACCAATCATCAGCAGGACTTCCAAGTCTGCTTCCGTATGGAACATCCGGCAGGCCTGTTCAAAGGAACGTGGATCATTGAGTGAAACTAACGCGGCAGCCGCGGTTGAACGAACCAATGAAGGTTGTTCAACCGCCAGGATGTCAATGAGTTCGTCGATCAGATCCCTGCCATCTACAGCGCCAAAGGCAAGTGCGCTCTCCGGATTTTGATAAATGGCAGACAACGTTGCGAGCCTGAGTCCCATATCAGGGGCGCGTAGCGCCGCAAGAAAATCCTGGGCGGTGGCAAGTTTAAGTTCATAAACCGGCTTTTCCTGAGTAGCTGTCATGCTGTTGCCGGCTCTAGCACAACACGGAAACTGGCGGTCTGAGTGTCGCTCGTGGCGGCAGAGGCAACAATCGTAGAACCGATATCGTTTTCAAGGGTATTATTGAAATATGTAGACACCGGTTCCATCTGAAAAGCATCCGCGAACAATCCTATCATCGAAACGTCAAAACTACCGCTCAGGCTGAATATCTTGAGTATCGACACCTCTGCATAGGCGCCAGCACCAAAATCAAAACCTGCACAATGGCCTAGTTCTACCTGCATTTTTGAAGGATTGCCGGATGGCGGGGTATCGCTCGTGGTTCCTGTCAGCTTGCCATCACCTGAAGGTGTAATCCCGGTATATTTTGCTCCATCAATCGTAATGGAATTGACCTTGACCGTGACAGGAATACCAAAATAGATGGAAGGCCCCATGCTCAGTTCACCCATCAAGGCATGCAGTGCGACATTGGCAGCCTCAAGCACCTCTATTTCCGGCACAACATCAATTGGTATTTGCACCTTTGGTTCGGCAACTGCGGTGTCTGTGTAGCCAAAACTTTGGCTACTATAGCCAATCATCCCCCAATAACCTTTGGAATTAGGAACCGGCTTAATTTCCGCATCGCCCTCACCGCCACCTTCCTGCATGGCCCACTTGATTGCACTGATAAACAGCCCGATGATGTCGAAATCAATTTCAGGCGTAAAATCAAGATTGGTTTTCCAGCCGGAAAATAGCGCGTAGTGCTCAAGTTTCAAGGTGGCGCCGAGGTTAAATTGTAAGCCTGCCGCCATGCCTGCCTGAACTTCATCATCGCTGACCGTCAGGCTCAGAGAGTTGCCGGTGGTCTCGCCCTCAAGATTCATGCTTACAGCAAAGGCCGG
>Ga0172380_10005472_pt1 | contig 15381 bp, 19 predicted proteins | sample Leawe162metaG_FD_119747 | JGI IMG/M metagenome (GOLD analysis project Ga0172380, IMG submission 119747) | Leachate microbial communities from a municipal landfill in Southern Ontario, Canada - Leachate well 162 metaG | ecosystem: Engineered > Solid waste > Landfill > Unclassified | place...
CAGACAACGCCGTGCTCATTACCCTTGACACCGACGCCGAGCCTTGGCTGGCAACATGGGATAGCGTCGGCGGTTGGAGCGCCATCACCAACATAAGCGCCACCCTGGGCGGACTAACATCAATGAATAGTGTCGCCGTGCGCTATAACGCCACCATCGCCAAGTACGAAGTATTCCTATCGAGAGGCGAATGGATGCGAATATACACATACGACCGCACTACGGACACATGGGACGCAGACTATATCACCCTATTTGCAGCCAGCACAGCCGCCAAAGTCTATCATATAAGCACCGCCCCGCTATTCTATGCGTGGAGTCGAGACCTGCCATCCTTCAACTATTCAACAGTCCTGCTATGCCGCCAGCTATACGACGACACTCACCCCACAGACCTGACCGTTGAACCCAACCCCGTATTCGCTACCAGCTCAGGATTCAATGCCATCTTTCAGCTAGTCACGGACGGCGCAGGCAAGCATTATTTCATAACGCCAGGGACCGTGCGCTATGCCGTCGAGGGAAGCGAGCTGGATCTGTCGGCGTGTGTCCTCAGATGCAAGGCCAGCCACGCAGCCACAGGCAAGGCCGTCCTCTTGCTCGACAATGCGGACGGCACTATATCAACGAGCCTATTGAGAGGGATGCGCTTAACTATTCAATACGGCATGAATACCGCGTCCGGCATAAGGTACAGCGACGCACAGACCGAATACTATATCACCAACGTCAAGCACAAGGTCACACGCAACCGACGCACGGCAGAGGTCACGGCTTGCAACGCTTGGCTATTGCTATCAGCTTATGCAGCCAGCGAGCCCATAGTGTGGGCAGCAACCGCAACCTACGCCAACATCATTAAGGCCGTGCTTGCCAGAGCAGGGTTAAAGATAACCGAGCCATCCGCAGGCGGCGACCTGTACGACACTTACGCGGCAGCTTATGAGCTTAACGCCGGTCAAACAGGCGAGGACGTTGTCAGCTACCTGCTGAACCGCATCACGGAGCTATTACGCATGGAACCCCTCGGCATTGCCCACCTACTAACCAACACCAGCACGGACGCGGCAGTCTACACCTACGGAACGGATCACAACGTTATTGATTGCTTACCGCAGGCGCAATCCGAGAAGGTCAACCATATCCGCGTAACAGGTCCAGGAGAAAAGTTCGCGGAGACGTTCGACGCGGACGAGGCCGAGAGCATGAACTCACGCCATACCATAATCGAGGAATCCACACTGGACACAGTCGCCAAACTCAAAGAGCTGGCCGACGCCAGGCTGCGAAAGGTCAACATACACACACCCAGGGAGAAGGTCACAGTCCCGATGAATTGCGGGCAAGAGCTTTACGACGTGGTATCAATAACCCACGCGGCCACCGGCTTGAGCGCGGCCTTGCGCCGGGTAATCGACTTCGAACAAGAACTGGACTTCGAGAAGGGCATCTATAACACCACGATCATAACGGGAGACGTATAAATGATAATCGTAAAAAAGGGCATCTTGAAAACCTACAACGCCGTGCCGCACACAGCCGACGTACTCGTTCTTGGCGCAGCGTACACATACGTTGCCAGCATCCCCGTAGCCGACAACATCGCGGCCGTCGATTGCGTAGCGGAGAACTTCGTTATAATCGTGCAATTCAGCACCGTACCGACCGACGCAGTAATCATCGCAACATGGGCATAAGGAGGTAGTCATGTTCAACAAAAAGGACAGCATAGCAATCATCGTTACCGCAGTTCTCGTACTAATAGGTTTCGCCCTACTGATTTACTACCATGTTATCGGTGTGGACTAGAAAGCCAAGTAAGGAGGTCGTCCATGGACGACCTCCTTACCCTCCCCCCAGCTTTGCGGAACATGAGCTGCAGCACATGATTAGCTACAAATCCTCGGCCGAGAAATCTTACATAATCATGCGCCGATTTAGCTACGAAAAAAAGCCGGCACTTGTATCTGTAGGAGTCTTTTTTTTAAAAGATAGTTTGTCCCGGACAACTCGAAAACAGCTACGAAATCGAGCCCGATTCATCCGTGCCGGCTGCGAAATAAGAAAGCCAAGTCATGTGCGCATGACCCCCACCAGGAATTGTTGCGGAATGAGTCCATTAGGGGCACCCAAACAGGAAGGTTTGACGTTTTACGAACGCCTTACGAGTTCCGAAGTATTCCCCCCTCTTCGCACTATGCGGCCTTATGTGGCGCCGCCGCAGGGAGAAAGGAGCGGCAATCATGGCAGCACATAAGGGCATAGTGCAAACCGTCCAGTGGGTCGGCTCCCCACTCCCATGCCGCCGCATCATGCCGCTCCCGCTTAGCATCATGCGACGGCAGACCCAACGCGGGAGTGCGTCAAGGCATCGTATTTCGCGGCGCGCAAGCCTCCGCTGCGCTACGGCGTGGCGCATCCGCTACTACTCGCCATCACGCACCGAAGAACGAAAGAACGCCCGCCTCACTTCCGACATGCGACCGTTCGGCGGTATCGAAGCTACGACGATTCGTTCCTCTCCCATGTTGCATCGTACTTCCCGATTGATTCGTTTCCCAAGATTTTCTTGTCGAGCTGGACTTCGCCGCCGTTTTTTATGCTCATCGAATAAGGTGTCGGCGCAAGCGCCTCTATCTTTTTTGGCAGGCTTTTCTCCCGTAATGCAGTATATCGTCCACGGCGCGCTGGACTACGCCGCTGCAAGGGTAAATTCGCTGCGCTCACTCGCTACGCTCGCCCTTGCAGTGAACGCGCCGTTTGGCCGCTCTCCCACTTACTGTGGGAGAAAAGCTCCCGCCCAGGGGGTAACGCATATGCAGTGTATTAAAACAGGGGCACAGGTCAGCACAGGCTCATCGGCTTGTCAGTTGTGTTCTTGTCCATGCGCTGCATACCAGGCGGCCACAGCTAACTCAGATCAGCGGTTGTCGCAGTTGTGCGCGGCGTGGCGGTCACGTCGCCAGGCAGCAGGCAAGCCACTACACGGTCGCTGGGCAAATACCCCCACAGAGCAGCCGCAACCCGTACAGGGGCGGCTTATTTAAGGAGGGCGTCATGCCAGAGGAGTTACTAAAAATCATTGAGGCACTTGAGACCATCGCTTGTTCTGCGTACTGGTCAAACCACTCAGACTGCGGCGCAGACTTCAACGCCTCATGCTGTAAACCATGCAGCAACTATCAAGTATGTCAGGCCGTAAACACTATTGAGAAAATAAAAAAGGGAGGTATCTAACATGTCAACACCAGAGGAAATCAAAGCAGCAGCCTTGGAGAAAGACCTTGAGCAAAAACGCCATGCAGAGCTTATCAAGGCAGCGCAGCAAGGCGCATGTTCAGAGTCACCAGCCAGCGTATGTATCAAGTTCTACCTCAACGGCTTCAATTGCCAGTTCACACATCGCCACGCAGACCCCACAGAGCTTGCAAAGAAAATCCCAGGCATCATCAGCTACCTTGAGCGCATCGGCGCAACTCCTACGCCAGGCCGCCAGGAGGCACCAGCGGCAGAGGCCGCCGCAGAGCCCAAGCAGCCACCCGCAGAGGCGTCAGTCGCCCCAGCTTGCACCGTATGCGGCACCCCAGGCATTTACCTAGCAGGGGAGAACGAGCGCGGCCCGTGGTGCGGGTATAAGTGCCCCCGCTGTGATGAGTTCATTAAAAACACATTCCGCCGCAGCAAGTCTTATAAGTCAGACCGCACCATGTCAGAGGCACAAGGGTAGAGAACAACGCAGGGGCGGCGGGCGCAACCGCCGCCCCGGGAAGGTACAAGCAATGAAATTCGTTTTTGCACCATCAACAAAAGGAGACGTCAGCCATCACATCAACCTTGACTTGGTTACTGCTATCAGAGAAACAAAGACAAAGCCAGACATTAAGACCATAGATTTTACAGACGGAGAATCCTTAGATATCTCCACGGACACATTCAACGCCTACGTGCGCCCCGCTATCTATCCCAAGAAAGAAGAATAGAGAAACACAGGGGCGGCGGGCGCAACCGCCGCCCCGGAAAGGATTGGAACATGGATTTTAAAATCAGGAAGTCAACAAAGCCAAAGCAACCATGTGGAAACTTAACACACTGTCAATGGTGCGGAGTCCCCCTTGATCCGACAGACAATATATGGGAATGCCAATCAATACAAACAGGCCAATGGTATTTAGTTTGCGACGGATGCAACGAGGAGGCAGTATCATGCAAATAATAGTCAGGTCATCGAAACACTTCGGCGGTACTTACCGCAAGAAAGAGGGCACAACTTGCAACAGTTTTAGCGAACTGATGGAGGAAATAGCCAGACTCTACAACCTCGCCAAGCTGGAAAAGACGGAGGAACATATCAGTATTCAAGTGAAGCAGGAAACCCACGCAATCGAGCCCGTTGAGGCCGAGCCCGTCAGCGCCTAGCACTTTTGTAAAAGCGCCCAAAACTTTCAGGCAGGGGAGCGGAAACGCTCCCCTTTCTTTTTGCGCCGACCGCCGCAGCTCGCAGCGTTGCGGCGGAGCGCTCGCGGCTCTGCTGAGGCTGCCGAGTTCGCCAGGCTCGCGCTTTGTCCGACCCCCTTGACAAAGCATCTCACATGTGGTAACCTCTTGTAACTTGTTACGTCAGGACAGAACGAAAGAAAAACCGATGCAAACGACTCAAAAACTGCCCTCATACACATGCAACCGTTGCGGCCATACATGGACGCCCCGCGTAGCGAACCCCAAGCGCTGCGCCAAATGTCGAACGCCCTACTGGAACACGAAGCGCAGGAGTGACCATTGTTAAGTTGTATTAACAGAGGTCAAACGAGTTGCCCTACAGGGTATCGCCATGATATTCTATTAACGGCTTTTATTTACCCCTACCCTAATTTAAGGACTTTTGACCATGCATGATGATACCGATATCCTTTTGTTCGATAATTTGACCCTTGAGAATCAAGAGTTAATCCGGCAGATGGCTATTCGCTTGCAGCCGAAGGAAACCCGCGCCGCCGTCGCCGACTTGCGGCAGTTCGTCCCCCTGTGGAAACAGCACTTATCGGCCAACGGCATCAGCGACAGCACGATTCGAGGATATGTCCTGCACGTCGGCCTGCTGCTGGATCAGTTCCCCTCCCCGACGAAATTAGATATCGAGTTCTACATCACAGCATTGAAAGAGTCCCGGTCAGCTTCCACCCTTAACACGAAGCTGGCCGCATGGCGCAGCTTCTTTGCATGGTGCGGCGAGAACAATCTCACCTTCAACAATCCCACCGCAAAGCAGAAGAACATTCGAGCGCCGTACAACTACCGCTACCCGCCCGAACAGGACGAGGTCAAGAAGCTGCTGCAGCTCCCCTTGAGCTTGCGCGACCGCGCCTTGCTGTCACTGCTGATCGACTGCGGCTTGCGCGTCGCGGAGGTGTCGCTCCTGCTGCTGGCAAACGTGACAAGCAAGACCGCCACCGTGCTGGGCAAGGGGAACAAATGGCGCACGGTCCCGCTAACGGCCGAGTGTTTCAAAATCCTGGCCGCCTACATCGACACACTATCACCCGACACGAAGTACCTTTTCCCAGGACGTGCGCCCGGTACAAGCCTATCGCCAAAGGCCATCGAGGACAGACTGGAAGCGCTATGCAAACAGGCAGGACTAAAGAAAGTCACACCGCACCAGCTGCGGCACTACTTCGCAACTTATATGTTGAACAACGGCGCGAACCTTAAAGCAGTGTCGCAGATCCTTGGCCACACTTCCGTAGCGATAACCGCCGATATCTACTGGCACACGAACGAAGAAATAAACCGCAAGGAACACGACGACCACAGCCCATTGATTGATGTTGAGAGGTTGATAAATGCCCCGACGATTTGCGACAGAGACTAGAGCTTGGATATATCGCTACCTGTGTTTACGCGACGGCGAGAAGTGCCGCGAGTGCGGCATTACCCCCGCCGAGCTTAAACAACTTGACCATAATCCAATGACACGAAATGACGCATCCACGATGCAACTTGACAATAAACCAATGACACGAAATGGACTGGAAATCGACCACATAGATAACAACTCGCAGCACAACGTAGAGGAGAACTTTCAACTTTTATGCCCAACGTGCAACACGATTAAAGAAAACACACACCGGCGCGGACGCCCCAAAGCTACCAAGTGTCCGAGTGTGTGTGTGTGTGTGGAAACAGACGTCATGAAGAAAGCCATCCCGTACGCAGAGGCCAGCCCCGAAATGAGAGCCAACGCGCAGTTCGAGACATCGTTCAGAGCATGGACGTTGAACTATATCAAGGATCATGGATATATCAGCAAGGTAGACGCGGTGAACGCAGGCGCGGAACTCTGCGGATGCAACCCGTCAACGTCAGGTCGATACCTTGCCAAGTTGACATCGATTGCCGGTCCCTTGCGGGAGAGCAAAGACCGTACCGGCGCGATAGTCATTACTTACAAACCTGAATACATGGAGGCTCAGTCATGACAGGCATAAAGCTATTGCCAACCGCAATCAAGGCTGGCCGCTATGACGCAGCGGCCGCAGTAGTTGTACACAGCGCATTGAACGTTTTGAACAGGAGCACGAACAATGGCCAAGCGCAGCAGGGGAGCCCAACCAGCAAATAGAAACGCCCTAAAGCACGGTTTCTACGCCAAGACCTTGACCGAAGCCGAGAAGGTTGATTTAGAGACCGCCGCCGATATCACGGGACTGGACGACGAAATCGCCCTCTTGCGCGTGAAAATCAAGCATGCGCTTGAGCGCGACCCCGACAACCTCGACATACTGCTGGACGCCAGCACAACGCTTGCGCGGCTGGTGAAGCTGCGCTACGGCCTCACGGAGAAGGACAGCCACAGCATCCAGGACAACATTGTGAAGGTCCTGACAGAGCTGGGCGGCCCGATCATAACGACAGTATTAAGCAAGACGATATTAAAAGGAGGTTAGAAAGAACATGGCAAAGAAACAGGCACCCGTAATTCTGGAATCACTAGGCATCGAGAAGGTGAAAGCAGGCTTGACCGTCAAGGAGGGCAAGGTTATCGCTACCGTCACCCTCGACGTCGACATGAGCGCCGAGCAGGTAACCACGCTCATGAACGCCAAGGCGCAGCGGCCTTTGACGCTGTCAATCTACTCGCCGCAGCTTGAGTTCGGCGAGAACGTGCACGAGGCGGCGGACTAATGGCAACACTACTTGAGGAAGTAACCCTAATCGTTGACGGCAGGTGCCCCGGATGCAAAGACACAGTTTGCACAAAGGCTTGCAAGACTGAGCGGATCAGAGACGCCGCCAAGCAGGACGCGCAAGTTATCGCGGAGCAAAAGAAGCTAGAGAAGGAGGATAAACAACCATGAAGCCATCCCCGACACTCACAGGCAAGTATTTCTATTGCACAGCCAACGGCAGCCGCGCCCATATCACCATCGTCACCTATCCGACATACCTCGACAAGAAAAGCGCAACCACGCTATGCAACACCAAAGGCGAGTTCATCCACCTGGGCAACCGCCTTGTGAACGACTACCAGGCGCGGGCCTTGGGCGTATCTATCGCCGAGGTCTGCCCCGAATGTCTCGCAGCCTACGGCCAGCAACCAGCGTTGCCGCAGCCGCAGTTCAAACCCGTGCCGGCCAAAGGCCAACGGCGCACGAGGAAGAAGCCAATCGAATGTTAGGAGAAATTTTAGATACAAGCCCGTCCTACATCTGCAATAGAGCAGGTGTATGCAGCATAGAGGGATGCACAGCAAAACAACCACACCCCACCCCCTTAAATACAAGCAACGTCCCGTGCGGCATCCCCGACTCTCACGATATTACATTAGAAGAATACAACAAGCTAAGGGAGAATAAATCTTCTTGATCACCGTGCGGCCATACCAGCGCGCCATCATGGACGCCGTTCTCGACAGCGTCCGGCATCGCTACGGCCGCACGTTCAGCGTTGAGATATCCCGCCAGGGCGGGAAGAACGAGACCAGCGCACAGCTCGAAGTCCTGCTAATGGTTATGAACTTCCTCGCCGGAGGCAACATCATAAAGTGCAGCCCAACGTTCAAACCGCAAACACTCAATAGCAAGATGCGGCTAGAGGATCGATTAAGAGACTGGGGATTCGGAGACTACTACGAATCCGAGTACGGCTACATGATAAGGCTGGGCAACGCCCGGACGCTGTTCTTTAGCGCGGACAAGAACGCCAACGTCGTCGGCGCTACCGCCCACATCCTGCTTGAGATTGACGAATCGCAGGACGTGGACAAGGAGAAGTACACCAAAGAGTTTCGCCCCATGGGAGCCACAACAAACGTTACAACCGTGCACTATGGCACCACATGGGACGACTCGACCCTCTTGGAAGAAACCAAGCAGATGAACCTTGAGTTGGAGCGCAAAGACGGCATAAAACGCCACTTCGCTTTCGACTGGGAAGTAGTCGCCAAGTACAACCCCGACTACCGCGCGTTCGTGGAGGCAGAGCGCGACCGCCTCGGCGCGGACCATCCGCTATTCTTGACGCAGTTCTGTTTGCAACCAATCAAAGGCGGAGGCAAGTACTTTAACGAGCGTCAGCTGGCGCAGCTGCAGGGAGCGCACCGCCGCCAGGCCAACCCCGACCCCAGCAAGGTATATGTCGCTGGGTTAGACCTTGCCGGAGAGATAGAGGTTGACGAGGAGCACATGATGAGCATTGCCAAGCGCGATAGCAGCATCTTGACCATCGCCGAAGTCAACCGCATGCCGGACAGCGGAGAGCCGTTCCTTAACATCGTGCAGATATACGCATGGCTGGGCGTAAAGCACTCGACAGTCGAGGACACGTTCGTTGACCTTATCAAGAACGTTTGGAATCTTCGCAACGTCGTTATCGATGCTACCGGCATCGGTGAGCCCGTCGCCAGCCATTTGACGAACCGCTGCGGGAGCTGCATAACCCCGTACAAGTTCACACAGCAGAGCAAGAGCCATCTAGCGTTTCAGACCCTTGCCAGCGTCAACAGCGGCAGGTTGAAAATGTTCGCCAATGACAACAGCCCCGAAGTGCAGGAGTTCTGGAAACAAATGCACCTTGCCAAAGGGGAGTTCAGGCCGAATCAAACGATGAATTTCTTTGTAGACCCCAGCCAGGGACACGACGACTATCTGATGAGCGCCGCGCTAGTCGCAGAGGCAGGCGCAACCGTGAAGAACAGGACAGCGAGAGGAAGGCAATCATGAGTGATATTTTTGCAGAAATAGCGGCGCAACTCAGAGAAAGAGCGGAAGGCTATACCAACAATTTGAATTTCTATAACGGGAAACACTGGCCCGGCGCCGCGCGGCGCGGAGAGCGGCAGCTTGTCGTCAACTATGCCAAGACCAACATCGAGAAGGTCACCAGCTACTTGATGAACGAAATGTACGTCGTGCTCGACCCTCTTACAAAAGAGACCGCCAAGAACGCCGAGGCAGCCGAGCAAGACCTGAATTTTATCGAGACCGATAACGACTGCGAAGAGCTGGACTACAACACCGAGCGCGACGCCGCCATTTACGGAGACGGCTGCTATAAAGTAACGTGGGATATCATCAACAAGCGCGTCAGGATCACAGCGCCCCCCGTCGCTGGACTCGCGCTGTGGAGCGACCCCAACAACCCCAACGTTATCACGCGGCTTGCGTCTCAATACCTGCTACCCAACGGCGACACCGCAACCGAGATATGGACGGACAAAGCATTTGTTTACTACGAGAAAGACCAGCGCGTCCTCGGCTCAATGAACCCCTACGGATTCATACCTTTTATTCATTTTCCCAACTTACGCAAGCCAGGCAGCACGTGGGGAGAGTCCGACATCGAGACCATTCAGGCGTTGCAGATGGAATACAACCGCGCCGTGTCGCAGGTGTCGAAAATCCTTGAGCTGTCAGGCAACCCGATAACCGTGCTGGAAGGCGTAGAGAACGCCGACGATATCGCCGTCAAGCCAGGCGAAGTGTGGACACTGCCGGAGAAAGCGAAAGCCTACCTGCTGGATCTGTTGGCATCGGGCGGTATCAATCTCCACATGGATTATATCGACATGCTCTACCGCAGCATCCAGGATACAACGGAGACCCCCAAGAGCGCTTTCGGAGTGACCAGCAGCGGACAGGTAACAGGTCCCGTCCTCGAAATCGAAATGCAGCCGCTAGTCCAGCGGGTGAAGCGAAAGCGGCGCATCCGCACCACGGTCTACCGCCGCCGCGCCGAAATGATCCTTGCCCTGCTAAAGCAATTCAAGGGCAAGCATTACCCGGATATCCAACCCCGCATATCGTGGGGAGACATTCTCCCCGGAGACTTCACGGCAGACGTGAACAACGAAAAGACACTCGTGGACAAGGGCATCCACAGCCGCAAGTTAGCGATGGAGAACCTCGGAGTCGAGGACACCGACGCGGAGTTCAAGCAGTGGCTTGACGAGCGCGGAGCCATCTTAAGGCAGCAACCACCGCAGCCGAACGGAGCCAAGCCGAAAGCCGGTAGCGATACGAATGTGAGTGATAGCACACCGGCAGCAGCCTAAGCCCCGAACGATATTAAAAGAAAGAGAGGCACTAACTTGGGAGACAAAATAGACGAAACCCCCGCACAGGTAGCGGAAAGAGTAGCCGCCGAAGCCCAGGCCCGCATCGCGGAACGCGCCGCAGGCGGGAGCGCAGCGTTAGCGGCAGAGGAAAGAGCAGCACGAGCGGAAGCCGCCCTCGCCGCGCGAGACCTCGCCGACGAGAAAGCGAAGCTAGTCGCGGCCAATCCCGACGTGCCGGCCGACCTTATCAAAGGCGAGACGCCCGCCGCGCTCGCCGCATCCGTAGCGTCGGCTAAAGCTATCGCCGACAAGGTGCGGCAGCAGATCGCCGAGACGACCAACATCCCCGCAGGGGGAGGCGCAGGCCCGGCCGTTGACTGGAAGAAGCTGCCCCCACAGGAGCGCATCGCCTACGGGTTGGCGCACCCGGAGATTCAGCGCACCAACCACGGCAGCGCCGACAAAGGGGAACGCGGCACAGAAGCAAAAAAGTAGGAGAGCGATTCAACGCACCCTACAGAAAGAAGGAATAAATGCCATTTACATTAGCGCAAGGAGCCCTGTTGTCGAACGATGTTGTGCTGTCAGGCTTGCTTGACCTCACTATCAACGACAACACCCTGTTAAGCGACCTGCTATTCGATGAGATAGTAGGCACCGCGTTCACCAAGAACACAATGACAACGGAGCCCACCGTTGACCATTACTTGCCCAACGAGCCCATCACGGAGGACACGGGAGAGTGGGCGGGAGCATCCGCTGGCCTGAAAATCGCCATCGGCGACGCCGACATAGACGAGTTCATGCAGAAGTCTTACGCCAACGTGCAAGACCTCAAGACGGCGATCATGGCGAAGAAACTCAAAGCCATGTTCGACAAGATCAACTGGATGATGATATACGGCTGCGAAGCCGACTACCTCGGCGTGACGGGCAATACCCGATACCCGACCGGCTTGCGCAAAGCCCTCACCGCCGACGCCGCCAACGCGCAGGTAATCGCCGCAGGAGCCACCGGCGCGGCTCTCACCCTCGACATGGTAGACGAGCTGATGGACTTGGTTAAAGGAGGCCCGGTAACCCACCTTCTGATGAACCGCCAGCTGCGCCGCAAACTGAAATCCCTCGCCCGCGTAGCAGGGAACAACCTGCAGGTGCAGCAGGGCAGGCTCGGCCAGCAAGTGCTCTACTACGGCGAGGCCAAGATTTGCATAAACGACTTCATGCTGCAAACGCACACCCTTGTCGGCAGCGCTGAGACCAACGACACCGGCGCGACCAGCGGCACCATATACGCCCTCAGGCTGGACGAGGAAGGATTCAGAGGCCGCATCAATGGCGGCGGCATCCTGCACCGCAGCATAGGCCCGTTAGAGACGAAGGACGCCGAGCGCGAGAGGTTTAAGTGTTATTACAACTTCGAAGTGCTCAACCCGCTTTCGTGCGCGGCTCTGATCGGCGCACAGGTAGCATAACAGGGTAGCGCACAGGCGCACCCGGAAAGAAGGAATGAATGTCAGACCATCCAGTATCAGGGATATTTAGCGAACGCTTTCACATAGACCAGTCCGGCAACCTTACCACCGCCACCCCCGTAGACATTCCCCCCGCTGGGCAGGTTTACAAAAAGACGTTCAAAGCACCGCAGGACGGATGCCTTCGGGCAATGTGCGCGTCTTGCGAGACCACACCGGCCGCAGGCAACGGAGCCCTTGTTATCGTCATGACCAAGGGAGGCACCGAGGTCGCCGGAGCCGGAGTCAGCATCGCGGAAGCCGCGACCGCCGACGAGGAAACCTTCAAGAACGGCGAATTCTGCTTTGTCGAAGGTGACCTTATCGGAGTGAGCGTCACGCAGACAGGCACCATCGACGCAGCCGTCAACGAGATTGACGTCAACTGCATATTCCAGCTCGGAAAGAGCAACCTATAACCCAGGTCTTACCGGCTTATTCTTTAGCCGTAAGATACCTCCTTAACAGATAGGGCAAGGGGCGGGAGTGATGAACCCGCCCCCTCATCCCTCCCAAGGAGAGAGGAGCGCAAGTGAACAGGAACACAGTCATAACGCAGCTCAGAGCCCTGCTAGGGGACGCAGCGCTGGCCATCTGGACAGCAGCGTTGCTCGACGTGCACATCGATGCAGCGATGGAATATCTCAGCCGCCAGTGGCCGTCCGACGACTACGTCGATATCGCTACCGTTGCGGCCAGCCGTGACATATCGCTGGCAACGCTCACCAGGCCCGTGCGCGTGTACGCGGTCGAGTGGCCTATCGGTAACACGCCTAAAGAGTATCAGCACTTCGGCGTGTTCGGCGACGTCCTCAGCATGGACAGCCCAAGCCCAGGCGATACCACCAACGCCCGCGTCTACTACGGCCGATATCGAGAGCTATGGTCGCAGTGGGTAACACTCACCGCCTACACCGCAGCGTCAGTCGGCGCGCTGGGGCAGAAGGTTGTCAAGACAGGCATCGCCAACAACTATTGCTACGAGTGCACCACAGGAGGCACCACGGGCGCAGCAGAGCCCACTTGGCCGACAACCATCGGAGGCACGGTCGTAGACGGGACCGTAACATGGACGTGCCGCGCCTACCCGTCCGTTCCCATCGACAACTACTCGCTGCTATGCCTCGGCGCGTCAGGCTACGCCCTCGAAGAATACGGGCGGCGCATCCTTAACGGAATCAACACAGGCGGAGCGCAAGCCGCGAAGGACTACATGACGCGAGGCTATCGCAACCTTGAGCAGTTCCGCAAAGAGTTGCGGCAGGTATCAGGCGCGAACCGCATCCGAGTCAATCAGCTATACACGCCCGACGACTACAAAGTATCGCGCTTCACCGACCCGGGTCCAGGATATTAAGAGAAAGGAGGAACATCATGGACGGAGCAGCAGGAATAATCACCGCAGTATGTGGAGGCTTGGCAGCCCTGCTCGTTGCCCTCATTCCGCTGGTACAGATGAAGTACCGCAAACCCCTACAACAGGCGCAGGTTGCCATTGACGGCGTTGCAATCGCCACAAACGAGATAGCACTCCACGTCAGGGAGTACAACACCCTCGTTGCCAAAGCGAAAGCCGACGACGGCAAAGTGAGCGCTGCGGAAATGGCCGATATCATCACAAGGATGGGGCCAAGTTTCCTTGAGATCGCCGCGCTCGTTGGCACAAAAATTGAAGCAATCAGAAATACAAAAGAATGAAAACACTACATGCGGACCTTACCGCAGCACAGAAAGCAGCAACACGCCGCCCGGCCGTAAGCGTCAAAGCGATTGACAAGCTGGGCGGCGTAAGCCGTTTGCGCTGGGATAGCCTGCTGCTATACGACGCCATCCCAGGCGATTGGTATAACGCCGCATGGCGCAACCGAATCAAGGTCACGCTTGCCAGCGCATCGCTTGCCGACTTCCCCTCCCTCATCACCGCCAACCAAATGACCCCCACCTTCTGGCTATGCGTCATGTCCACCGGCGCGGACATCGTAGCGTGCGCGGCGGACGGCGTGACGAAGCTAAAGCGCGAGCTCGTTCCAGGCAGCTTCGACGTAGCCGCGCAAACGATGGAGCTATACGTCAAGACACCGCTAAACGCGACGACAATCTATATCTACTACAACAACCCACTCGGCGCAGAGACCAACGACCTCGACGCATGGGATGCCAATTTTGCTACCGTCAATCACTTAAACGACAACCCCGATAACGCCACTACGCAAGACAGCACAACGAACAATAGAGACGGCGTTAAAGGCGGCGCAGCCACACCTGAAGAAGTGGCAGGCGCATTCACAGGGAGCAAGGCGCAGGACTTCGACGGCGGCAATGAGTATATCTCAGTAGGCGCGGCGGGAGATTTCAATTTTCCCACAGGCGATTTCACATGGTCAGGATTAGTATATAGAGACAACCTCAGTGCTCTACATATACTTGTTGACTCAGGTGCTTCCAACGTAAACGGCTATAGGATATGGATGCAGACTAACGGCCTCTTATATATACAAACTTTTCAAGCGGGTGCCGCTGATGCTGCGCAATCTACTGCTGTATTTGCTGCAGGTGCTTGGATGCACTGGGCAATAACTCGAACAGGGACTACATATCATTTTTACAAAAATGGTCAAGACGTAACTTCCGATGGAACAGCTGCCAATCCCGTTACTGCCCCCACTAAGGTTACAATACTTGGGCGCAGCAGCGCATCGCTAACTGGGAAGATGGATGAAGTGCGTTGCTCTGCCAGCGTCCGCAGCGCCGCATGGCTGCTTGCCGAGTACAACAGCCTGCTAAACAACGCCGCGTTCGCCACCGGCGCGGACGACGGCTGCATAACGCCAGGGTTTGGAGAAGCCAACGAAGTTGTGACATGTATCACCAGCGACGGCGTCCTGATCCGCGCCGTATCGCTGTGCGACGAAGAAACCCCCATCCAGATATCGCGCTGCACCAACCCGCCCACAGGCTTGCACGACGCGATATGGTACTCGCTGCCAGGTTGCCCGACAAAGCCGTTCGGCATCGGCATAGCGTGTTACGGCCAACATGTGTTCATCTTCTATGGAGACGGCGACGACTTCACCCCCTACGTTATCGAGAGCACCGACAGCGGCACAACATGGGGAGCCCCGGCAGCGTTCGCGGCAGGCGCAGGATTCTTCGGTGGAGACATGGATCACTACGCCGCCGCGTTCGAGGACGCAGACAACGCCGTGCTCATTACCCTTGACACCGACGCCGAGCCTTGGCTGGCAACATGGGATAGCGTCGGCGGTTGGAGCGCCATCACCAACATAAGCGCCACCCTGGGCGGACTAACATCAA
>Ga0172380_10005473_pt1 | contig 15380 bp, 16 predicted proteins | sample Leawe162metaG_FD_119747 | JGI IMG/M metagenome (GOLD analysis project Ga0172380, IMG submission 119747) | Leachate microbial communities from a municipal landfill in Southern Ontario, Canada - Leachate well 162 metaG | ecosystem: Engineered > Solid waste > Landfill > Unclassified | place...
AATCCAAAACGGATTTTTCCGGCGCCCGGGATGACGGTGAACCCATAAAAACTTTCATTGATATCCGGCGCCAGCACTTCGATGCCCATATTCTTGCATTCGCCGATCAGATATCCCACCCGTTCCACATCGTTTTTTTCCGAAGTGATGAGCGCGGCCATAAACTCTATCGGATAATGCGCTTTCAAATAGGCGGTCTGGTAGGCCACCATCGCGTAACAAGCCGCGTGCGATTTATTGAACGAATAATCCGCGGACGGCTCAATCCAGCTCCAGATTTCCTGGCCGATTTTTTTGGCGATATTATTTTTAACGCAGCCGTCGATGAATTTTTGTTTTGACGCCATCATCAAATCCTTGATCTTTTTGCCGATGGCTTTGCGCAAAGAATCGGCTTCGGCCATGGAGAATCCGGCCAGTTCCTGGGCGATTCTCATTGTCTGTTCTTGGTATAAAATAATACCGTAAGTCGGCCCCAAAATCGGTTCCAGCCTTGGATGCAAATATGCCGGAATCGTCAGGCCGTTTTTGCCTTCAATGAATTGAGGAATAAATTGCATCGGCCCCGGGCGGTAGAGGGCGACCATGGCGATAATATCTTCAAATTGCGTGGGTTTTAATTGTTTTAAATATCGCTGCATTCCCGCGCTTTCCAATTGAAACACGCCCACGGTGTCGCCCCGTTGTAACAGTGCGAATGTTTCTTTATCGTCCATCGGGATTTCTTTCAAGGTGAGATTTTTGCCGTGTACCAAATATATCCGCGAGAGCGTATCTTCGATGATGGTCAAGTTTTTGAGACCCAAAAAATCCATTTTCAAAAGCCCCATATCTTCAATGGCATGCAATTCATATTGAGACACCAGGCCGTTGTCATCGGCGGTAGGGTGCTGCACCGGCACAATTTCGTCCAGCGGAATCGGCGAGATTACCACGCCGCAAGCATGGGTGGATGCGTGGCGGGCGCAGCCTTCCAATTTTTTAGCGAATTCCATCAGTTTGCGCGCTTTTTCATCGCCGGCGACCAACATTTTTAAATCATCGGTTTTGGATAACGCCTCGTTTAGGTCCATTCCAAACGGGATCATCTTGGCAAATTTGTCGCAATAACTGTATGGATATTGCAATACGCGGCCGACATCGCGCACCACGGCGCGCGCGGCCATGGTTCCAAAAGTGATAATTTGCGCCACACGATCGTGTCCGTACTTTTGTCCCACATAATCAATCACTTCCGGCCGGCGCCGGTCGGCAAAATCCATATCAATATCCGGCAGGGACACGGCTGAACGGCCGGGGTTTAAGAACCGCTCAAACAAGAGGCCGTATTTTAGCGGATCGATTTCGGTGATGTTGAGGATGTAGGACACCAATGAACCCGCGGCTGAACCGCGGCCGGGTCCGACCACGATGCGGTTCTTTTTGGCCCAATTGACAAAGTCCTGGACAATCAGAAAATACTCAATGAATCCCAATTGTTTGATTACGCCAAATTCATATTCAAACCGATCAATGATTTCTTTGGTTTGGTTGCCGCCGTATCGTTCATTGAGTCCGGCCGCGCACAGCTGGCGCAAATATCCTTCATTGGTCAAGCCTTCGGGCGGGGTGAAGCGCGGCAATTTGGTTTTTTTTAGTTCAAATTCAAAATTGCACAGGTCGACGATTTTTTGCGTATTCTCAAGCGCCTCGGGAAAATCCCTGAATTCCGCGGCCATCTGTTCGGCGCTTTTCATCGAAAAATCCTCGTGTTTCATCGTCAGCCGCTCCGGGTCGTTGATATCGGCGCCGGTGTTGATCAGCATCAAAATATCCTGGGCTTCGGCGTCGCTCGCGTCCAAATAATGGCAGTCATTCGTGGCCACCAATTCAATGCCGGTTTTTTTGCTGATCTCGATCATACCCGCGTTTGCCGTTTCCTGTTCGGGAATGTTTTTATGGTATTGAAGCTCAAGAAAAAAATTTCCTTTGCCGAAAAAACCTTCATAGCGAAGGGCGGTGGCGAGCGCGTCATCCATTTTTTTGGCGATTATCTGCCGCGGGATTTTTCCCTGGACGCAGGCTGACAGCGCGACCAAACCTTGCCCGTATCGGGCCAACAATTCTTCGTCCACGCGCGGTTTGTAATAAAAGCCTTCCAGATGCGCTTTGGTGACCAATTTCACCAAATTGCGGTAGCCCGGCTCGTTTTTGGCCAGCAAGACCAGGTGGTAACGGGCGTCGTCGATCTGCGGCCGGCGCTGGGTCCGGCCCTCAACCGCAACATAAACCTCGCAGCCGATTATGGGTTTGATCCCGCGGGCTTTGGCTTTTTTGTAGAATTCCACCGCGCCGTACATATTGCCGTGGTCGGTGATGGCGCAGGCATCCATGCCCAGGCGCTTGACATTGTCCAGCAGGGGATCGATTTGCGCCAGGCCGTCAAGCAGGCTGTAGTGGGAATGGACATGGAGATGGGTGAACTTCATAAAATGTAAAATTGAAAAATCAAAATGGAAAATGACAATGTAAAATTAAAAAAATATCACAAAAACGACACTTTAACATTTTAATTTGTCATTTTGATTTTTGATATTTACATTTTTAAATTATTTTTACTGGATGATTTTTTCCGGCGGCGTTCCGGCAAAGTCGGCCTGTTCTTTGCTGTAGATCGCATTTTTAAGCGAGATCAAATTCGCAACTTTCAAATTTTTTGCCACCAGATTGCGCCTTATCAGCGCATTATCCATATCGATCGTTCCGGTAGCGCTGGCATCGCTCAAATCAAGGGAGCCGTTGATTTGAGCGCCTTTGAAGTAAATGTCGCCTATTATTTTCAGATCGCCGTGGCAGTAATCGCACGCTTCGATATTTTTAAAATCAATATCGCCCAGCACCACCGCTTTGTACAGGCTGATAAATCCGTTCACCCTCATTTGGGCGAATTTCAGCGATCCGGTAACATTCAGCCCCACCATATTCGCCGTTTGGCCGATCCATGCTTTTTCCAAGATCAAGTTGCCGATAAGTTTTCCCCGGATGAAGAAAAACGAACCGTCCACCACGGCATTAGCCATATTGATATTGCCGTTGATGGCCGTATCGGCAAGGAAAAAATTGCCGGTGATCAAGCTGTTTTCCAGGTTTATTCCGTAGTCAAGGTTTTTTCCCAGCAGTGAAAAAGCCTTAAGGGTTTTTCCGGAGAAATTTGCTTCCCTCCGGTCAATCGCCGCCTGGGTGATCTCGCGCTCGATGTCGTCTTTATTTAGAACCATTACCGGTTTTCCGCCAATTATGAATTCTTCCATAATGTATTATTTAAAATATTGAATTTTGTCCAAAATGGAACTTGATTAACGAATATCGGGTGGATTTTAAAATCAAATCAACGGCAACTATGATACACTATACATTATAATTAAAACTCATAAAAATTGAAACAGGCAGTTAATTCCAAGAATTTCCGCCGGCTGGCGCGCGAACTCAAATATGTCCGTTCCGGTTTTGCTTTGGTTATCGGCGTTGACGAGGCCGGCCGCGGCCCGCTGGCCGGGCCTGTTTTCGCCGGAGCGGTTGCGATCCTGGATTTTAACGCCAACGATGCGGAATTTAAATATCTGCTGCGCCAAACCAACGATTCAAAAAAGGTTTCGGCGGAGAAACGGGAAATCCTCTATCAAAAAATCATCTGCCATCCAAAAATAGCCTGGGGCAGCGGCCGGATCGGCCCCGGAACCATTGATAAGATAAACATTCTGGAGGCGTCAAAAGCGGCGATGGCCGCCGCAGTGAAAAATTTGCAGGCGGGCTTGCCGGATAAGTTCAAGGCGGCCAAAACCTGCTGTTTGGTCGACGGCAACTTCGCGATAAAAATTTCCGGCGCGCAGAGATCGATTATCGGCGGCGATGCCAAGGTGTTTTCAATTTCCGCGGCCAGCATCATCGCCAAGGTCGGGCGCGACCGGTTAATGGCGCGCTTGGACAAAAAATATCCGGACTATGGTTTTTGCCGCCACAAGGGCTATCCCACCAAAGAGCATTTGGCGGCGCTGGCGCGCTGCGGCTTGAGCCCGATCCACCGCAGAAGTTTTTCCCCTTGCGCCGGATTGCGATAAAACGCTATAATAAAATAATAACGCAAAGTATCCGCGCAAAAGCGCCGGATATCCGCCGGCCAAGTAAATAAAAAAAACAAAAATGAGCCCTTCAAAACATAAAAAAAATGATCGGATGGCAGTTGTTAATTTCGCGGTTAATTTTTGCGCGATTTTCGCGCTGATTTTGCTGACTGGCGCCTTGGTGGTGGCGGAAGCGGTTGGCGGCCGGGGCTACCAAATGGCTTCGTTGTCGCAATCTCTTCAAAACAATGCGTGTTCGTGCACCGAGGCCGCCCAAACCTGCGCGCCGGTGGTGCCGGCGGTATTGTTTCCGGTTTCCTCATCCGAACCGGTGGAGGTTCCGGCGGAAATCGCCATCGATGATGCCGGTTTTTCGCCAAAAGAGCTGAATATGGCGCTTTCGAGTTCCCGGATGGTCAAGGTTTCCAACAAAGGCGTCAATCCGCATTCGTTTGTGATCGATTCCATCGGGGTTGACTCGGGCGCGATCGCTCCCGGACAGTCAAAGACGGTGGTGCTGGAAAACCTGCCCCAGGACGGGACAGCCCTCGAGTTTTATTCCAATGTTGCCGGCGACAGCGCGGAAAAATTCAGCGGTACCGTTGTTGTTAACTGACGCGCCGGCTCATCCGCGCACATCTTGAAATCTTTTCTGAATCGTGTTACAATTGCAAATTGTTTGCAATTATAAATTTTTGGGTTTGGCGGTTTTGATTTTGGGTTTTACTCATTACTCATCAACTTATCAACTCATTTACTATTCACCATGGGTGGCGTACCAAAAAAAAGACACACAAAAGGAAGCCGGAACCAGCGCCGGATGCATTTGTTTTTAGAAAAGCCCAATATGACGGCTTGCAAGAAATGCGGCAAACCCGTAATGTCGCATGTTGTTTGCCCGGCCTGCGGATTCTACAAAGGCAAGGAAGTGGTCGATGTGCTGTCAAAGCTCGACCGCCGGCAGCGCCGCGTCAAGGAAATGGAAATGGCGCAAGCGCAAGCGCAATCCGAAGCTGCCGCCAAAGAGGCCGCTAAGTAAATCACTAAAAGTTCAAAGTTCAAAATCCAAAGTTCAAACAAAATCTTAAATCCCAATGTCAAAAGAAATACAGTGTTCGTTTGAGGTTAGTGTTTAGGGTTTTATTTGATATTTGAACTTTGAATTTAGGGATTAGAATTTTAATCGGATGGCTTCAAGGCACCTTACCCGTTCTATCGTGATGCAATCCCTTTTTGAATGGGATTTTTATGGCAAGACCGGCGACCTGTCCGAGATATTGCAACGGAATTTGGAAGAATTCGGCCCCGGCCTGGAGGAAAAAGGCTTTGCCCGCGATCTGATGGTGGGAGTGGTGGAAAAAATGAAGTCGATTGACAATGTAATCGCCAAGGCCGCGCCGCAATGGCCGATCGACCAGATCAGCGTGGTTGACCGCAACATTTTGCGGCTGGGGCTTTTTGAATTGCTGTACGAGGATAAAAAAGCGGTGCCGCCCAAAGTGGCCATAAATGAGGCCATTGAACTGGCCAAAAATTTTGGCGGCGAAAGCTCGGGAAAATTCATAAACGGCGTCTTGGGCACGATCTACAAGGAAATGCTCATCGCCGACCCGGGCCTGGCGGAAACCAACGATAAAAACCAATCCGCCGGCGAGGAAAAGGTTGAAGCCGATAGCGAAGAAAGCAAGGATGCTGTTGTTTAAATTGAAAGTTAAAAAATCAAAATTGAAAATGACAGTGCAAAATTAACAATGTCCATTATCCGGCATTTCAAAATTTTTAATTGTCATTTTGATCTTTGATTTTTCCATTTTCAACTTTTAGGATGAAAGACTTTTGCGATTTGGAGAAAAAACTGGGCATTGTTTTTAAAAACAAGGATTTGCTGACGCAGGCGTTCATCCACCGCTCTTATTTAAATGAGAATCCGCAAGTGGTTCTGGGCAACAACGAACGGCTGGAGTTTTTGGGCGATGCGGTGCTGGAATTGGCGGCCACCGAATATCTATATGCCAAATACCCGGGCGAGTCGGAAGGCAAATTGACCAGCTGGCGCGCCGCGCTAGTGAACACCAAAATGATTTCCGCGGCCGGAGGCAGGATCGGCTTCGGGGATTTTTTGCTGCTTTCCAAAGGGGAGGCCAAAGAAGACGGCAAATCGCGGCAGTATATTCTGGCCAACACTTTTGAGGCTTTTATCGGCAGTTTGTATCTTGACCAGGGCTATGCTCCCTGCCGGGATTTTATTGCTAAGTATTTGCTGGTTGAATTGCCCAAAATCATTGAGCAGGAGTTGTACAAAGACGCCAAATCCCGCTTTCAGGAAGTGGCGCAAGAAAAGTTGCGGGTTACGCCGACATACCAGGTGTTGGAAGAGCAGGGCCCGGATCACGCCAAATATTTTCTGGTGGGGGTTTATCTGGGGCGCGAGCTGGCGGCCAAGGGCGGCGGTTATTCCAAGCAGGAGGCCGAAGAGGAAACCGCCAAAGCGGCGCTGAAAGCCAAAGGCTGGAATTAGGAATAACGAATGATCGTTGTTGCAAAAAGCGGAAAAGTGTGTATAATATAAAACATTGTAAATAACGATATAAATCAACTTAAACTATGTTAACTATCAGATTGCATCGCATTGGCAAAACCAACCAGCCGACATTCAAGATCGTGGTGGTGGACAAAAGGACATCCGCCGCCGCCGGTAAATTCCGCGAGGAAGTCGGTTCGATCAACCGGGTGGCCAAGCAGGTAAAATTGAACAAGGAAAAGATAACCTATTGGATATCGAAAGGCGCCCAGCCGTCGCCGACCGTGAATAACATTTTAGTTTCGGAGAAGATCATCGAGGGCAAGAAGATCATAAATCATGCCCAGCCCAAGAAAGCCGAAGGCGCTTCGGCGGCCGCAGCCGCGCCGGCCGCGGCAAAGTAAGCGGCGCTTGTCAAAGGCTCGCTTTGCAAAGATCGAATCTCCGCGAAGAATTGACATTTGGCCTTGCGTTCGGATATAATTAAATAAATCAGTATTGGAAAGGTCGAAAAATCTATTTTTTTGAATGAACGATACTATGGAGAAAAAAACTGTTGACCACGAATTTTTAGAATTTTTGATCAAATCATTGGTTGACCATCCTGAAGATGTCGTCGTCAACCGCACGGTTGACGAGATGGGCGTTTTGCTTTCATTGAAAGTGAACGCCGAGGATATGGGCCAGATCATCGGCCGCAGCGGCAGCACTGCCCGGGCCATCAGGAACCTGGTGAGGATCATCGGCCTCAAAAAACACGCCCGCGTGAACCTCAAGATTGAGGAGCCCGAGGGCGGCCGGAGGGCGCCGAAAACCGAAGAAAAAGCGCCGGCCAGCGAGGATGTCGACGACCTGAAGTTCTAATTCGCAATCAAAAAAAGAAAACCCCTGAATTAAAAAAGCAGGGGATTTCTTTTGGGGGAATTTTTGACAAATCATTTTTGTTTGACGCGGATATTTTTCTGCTGAAAAATTCCTCGTGTTCGCGCCGTCGCGCTTGCAGGGTCAAAAAAATATAATTATTCCAAAAAATATCGGTTTTTCTACGGTTGAATGATTAAATGGCAAAAGTTGGGCGGTTGATTTAAAATAAGCGCAAAGCAAGGGTCTATCCCTCGCTAATGCGAGGGTTAGTCCCTTGCGGGAAGATTCAACTGCGCAAGCATTGAAATGATTACTTTTGATTTTATTACAATTTTTCCCGAAATTATCCGGCCTTATTTTGAGGAATCTTTGTTCAAAAAGGCGCAAGAAAAAAAGCTTTTGCAGGTGCGTGTCCATAACTTGCGGGATTTCGCGCTTGATAAGCATCATACTGTTGATGACAGCCCCTACGGCGGCGGGTTTGGCATGGTGATGAAGGTCGATGTGTGGCACAAAGCCGTTGCCAGCGTTGCAAAATTAAAACTTAGCGGCAAAAAATTAAAGCCAACAGATAAAAACACGGCCATAATCATGCTTACGCCCCGCGGCAAGATGTTTGACCAGAAAATGGCGCAAAAACTGGCCAAAATGAAGCAGATCGTCTTTATCTGCGGCCGCTACGAAGGCGTGGACGAACGCGTGGCCAAAAATATCGCCACCATCGAAGTCAGCGTCGGCGATTACGATCTGATGGGAGGGGAACTGCCCGCCATGGTCATTGCCGAAACCGTGGCCCGTTTGGTCCCGGGCGTCATCGGCAAACCCGAATTTTTAAAGCAACGGAGCGGCAAAGAAGGTTTCTTCGAAAGCGCGCAATACACCCGTCCTGAAGTCTACAGCCCAAAAAATGGCGTAAACTGGAAAGTTCCCAAAGAACTGCTGACCGGCGATCCGAAAAAGATCAATCCTTGGCGTCAAAAACACGGGAAAACCATCATTTGATTCCGACCTTGTTTTTTTATCGAAAAACGCTATACTGTATTCGTGTTGAAAAATAGGATGCGTCCTCCTGCGCTAAAACTTCGGAAGGGCGTAAATTTTGTGCTCAAAATTTACGGGTTGGTACCAAAGTAGTCAAATGGACCGCGCTGTAAACGCGGTGGCCTACGCCTTCAGGGGTGCAAATCCCTTCCAGCCCACAGAAATTTGCTTCGCAAATTTCTCGTTGACAGCTGTTAGTTTTCAGTTATCAGACAAATGCCTTCGGTATTTTGTATCGGTCTGAAAACTGACAACTAACAACCGACAACTATGATTTTGCTTCGCAAAATCATCCGCCCGGGTAGCTCAGAGGCAGAGCAACTCCATGGTAAGGAGTAGGTCGGTGGTCCGACTCCACTCTCGGGCTCATAGAAATGTAAAGTTGAAAAATCAAAATTAAAAATGACAGTGCAAAGTTTAAAATCAACTAATTATTAAATTTTAAATTTTACATTGTCATTTTAATCTTTGATATTTACATTTTTAATTTGGAACATGGCTTCAAAAAAGAAACCTTATGTGAAGATGGCCTGCGCCGGATGCAAGAAGATCAATTACATCACCCATAAATCCAAGACGATGGAGGGCAAGCTGGAACTGGTCAAATTCTGCAACACCGAACGCAAGCACACCAAGCACAAAGAAACCAAGAAATAAGGAATCGCCGCATCGTTGAAGCGCGAATCGTTGGGAAAATCCATAGAAATGGAAATTTTTCGTTAACTATATTAAGCTATCAACTATAGGCTATTTGCTATCAACTAAATTATCGCTTCGCGATAATTTAAGGGGGCGTGGTGAAGTGGTATCATAAAGATCTCCAAAATCTTTGTCTCTGGTTCGAATCCAGGCGCCCCCGCCTTCGGTACGCCGTAGCTTTAGCGAAGGCGACCTTCGGTCGCTTCCCTAAATCCACGGCGCACCTACGGCGTGGCAAAGCCCGCCAATATGAGTAATTTATATTTTCAAATCAGAAAATGTATTTTGTTTATAGCTTAAAATGCAAAGATGGTTTTTATGTTGGTTGTTGTGAAAATATTGATGAACGGCTTGATCGTCATAGCCGCGGTTATGTTCCCGCGACCGCAGAGCGCCTGCCGGTCAGTTTAGAATTTTATTTTGTTATCCCCGATAAATATAAAGCCTTCGAACTCGAAAAATACCTCAAATCCGGTTCCGGCCGCGCCTTCACCAAAAAACACCTGATCTAACCAAAAATCATAATTAACACCATCGCATAAGATATTTATATGACAATGATTTTGGGAATAAATTTAGGAAATCACGCTTTCATATCCGCAGATACGAGAGCATCTTTTAAGGACAAAAACAAGTTGCCAGCGGATGATATTCAGAAGATTGTGATTTTACCAAAGGATAAACTGGTGATAGCTGCCGCGGGTAAGGCAATTGTAGCAGCTGAAATTGTTAATTCAATAAATAATGGAATAGTAGATTTTCCAATTACAGTCCTTTCTCTTGAAAAGGAATTCCAAACAATTATTAAGAAGGTCTAATAATAGTGATTCCTATTATATTGAGTTTCATAAATATGATTTGCAAAATAATATGGATCTCGAACTTTAGTGGAAAGTATGTTTATTTTGGACTTGGCCGACTGGAAAGTTTTGGACTTTTAATATTTCCAAAAGCCAATTCCGCGCAGAATAAAGCCAACAAGCCGATAAGAGACTATCGCAATTATGAGTAAAATGATGTCGTCCAGAATGGATAGGCCAAAAAACTTTAGCCCAACAAAGAAAATACCCAAAGAGATTAGCTTATACAAAATTGACCCCGCTTCACCTTTAAATGAATAATATCTGCTCATTACCCGCAGATTACACCAAAGAAACTGAAAAACAATAGTGAGTCGGATGGTATGGTAAATCAAAAGCCGCTTTCAAGGCGGTTTCTTCATTTAAAAAATAAAAATGGTTTCCTATATTGCCGGAATTGCGGCGGAAACCATGTTACCTACGAAGTGGTGGTGGCAGAGGTAAGCAAATGTTTTTTCTTCTATTGCTATTGCGATTATGGCCGTTATAAACCCTACCGCGATAACAATATAAGCTGATTTATCCTGAGCGGCCAGCATTTGTGGTGTTATCACACCTGCCAGAACGAATATTGCAATTAGCACAAACATTAAAGGTGCTAACATTAAGCCTCGCGATACCAGCGAGACCAGCTGAATTACAATTACATTGTCCGTTTTATTTAGCAGGTAAGCAAACCCGCAACCAGCACCAAACATAGCTATTAAAACCAGCCCAAACATTATATAGGCCATCGAACTGTTAATACTATCACCTCGTTATTATTTAAACATATTGTTAGACTTTTGCCAAATTTTAACAGGCAGGAATAAGCGAGGTCTTACAAATTAATTTTTGCATATTCTCTCAAATCTGGGATATAAACATATTCGTTTTGCTTCATAAAGATAGTTCTAATGTTGTTCACGATGCCCCGCTTTCACCCGCCATGGCTTTATGCGACGGCGGGTTTTGGTACGCTGCTTTCTAAGTATTCGGCGCACCTGGGCCGCGGAAAAACCTGCTAATCAGCTTGGCATCGAAATTGTCGCTATCGAAGTTTAGCTTCAACGAAAGCTCAGCTGTTTAAAATCCTACAAATTCAGCGATCGCTAATTTTGTCGGAATTGGTTAAAATGAGCTTGGGTGCGGCAAAGGCGATAATAATTTTTAACAAACGGTTATGGGAATTAAACGCGGAGAGTTTGTAAATAGAATTTTTGAAGGGTTTTCGGTTGCCGGAGAAATAATCGTGGTTGCGATGAAGCCGCGGCAAAGTTTGTCGGGAGCGTTTTATCAATTCGAGAAAAATCAACTTCGGCGGGAGCGGGAAAAAATTTCAAAGGAAGCGGCAAAGAAATTTAATAACAGCTTTTATTATTTGAGAAAGAAAGGCTTGATCAATATTGAATATCGCGGCAACCAGATGTATTTTTCGCTTACCGATGAGGGAAAAAAGAGAGCGGGCAGATACAAAATCGATGATCTTAAAATTGAGGCTGCCGCGGAGTGGGATAAGAAATGGCGGGTGCTTATTTTTGACATCGAGGATAAACATAAGGCTAAAAGGGAAGCTTTGCGAGGCAAAATCAAAGAATTGGGGCTGTACCAGCTGCAAAAAAGCGTTTGGGTTTGCCCCTATGAATTCAAGAAGCCAATGAAAGCGCTGCGCGATTTTTTTGGCCTTGAATCCAAAGAAATGAAAGTGATTACCGCTGCTGAAATTGAAGATGACAAGCCAATCCGCCAATATTTCAACTTAAAATGAATTGGAAATTTTCGGGTTGTTTTTGATGATTTTCATCCTACAAAATTAGCGACCGCTAATTTTGTAGGATTATAATAATGTAACAATTTAACCCAAAAAATATGGAAAACTGATTTGAAAACAGAGAAAGCAATATTGAAACCGAAATTATCAAAGATTGTTCCGAATCCAAAAAAGATATCTTTGATGGCGATTGCAGCCAAGGAAAGGAAGCGGAAACAAATGCAGAGGCGGCTGCAGAATTAATGAAAGAGGGTGCCTTGGGCTACGAGGAAAGAAATCGAGACAAGAGGATTGCCGAGCAAACAGGAAATCAGAAATTGTAAAAGTTGCAAATTATAATAAAAAAAGCCGCGGTTTTTGATTATCGGAACAAAATGCGGTAAAATTCAAGAATGGATCAATTTGTTGATTATGTCGATTTTGGATTGGCGCGGGTAGTTGCGGCCGCGGATAAGGCTGCGGTTTTGCCGGACCAATGGCTGTATTTCGGTGCGGCCGGAATTTTACTGGTATTCTTTGGCCTGCTGTTTTTTGCTTACAAAAGAAAGCTGAAGCGCGATGCGTTCCGGATGGCCATGGATTTGGTGCTGCTGTCGGTAAAAATTCCGCACAAAACCGTGGAGGAAATCCAGCAAGCGGGCAAGCAGGACAAGGACTGGATCAAGGTGATGGAGGATTTCTACGCCAACCTGGTGTCGCTGCAGCCAAAAGGATTGTTGGGGACCAAGCCGTGGATTACCCTGGAAGTGGCCAAAGTCCGGAGCGAGATATGTTTTTTTGCAGCGGCTCCCAAAAAATACGCGGGTTTCATTGAAAAAAAGATCAACAGCATCTACCCGGACGCGCAAGTGGATCGCGCCGATGATTTTAATATCTTCGGCCACAAGGAAAAAGTGATTTGCGGCTATTTAAAAACCGCCAAGCCGGTTTATCTGCCCATTAAGACTTATAATTTCATCGAAGTCGATCCGTTGTCGAGCGTAACCAACACCCTGACCAAATTGGCCGAGCGCGAGGAGGCGGCGGTGCAAATATCGCTGCAAAACACTTCCGCCGGCTGGCAGGCGCGCGGCCGGGAAATTTTGAAAACGATGCGGCAGGGAAAAAATTTCCTTCAGGCCGAATCGGCCACCGGTTTATGGCAGTCGCTTTTTGCCAAACCAAAAGAAGAGGAATCGCGCCAATACCCGCCGGCACAAAATGACGACGAACTGGTCAAGCAAATGGAAAGCAAGCTGGCCCGGCACAGTTTTGCGGCCAATATCCGCATTGTGGTGTCGATTAAGGACAAGGATCGCAGCGAGGATGTTTTTAACCAGCTGGCGGGCGCGTTTGACCAGTTTTCCGCGCCGAATCTGAATAAATTCCATACCTTCCGGCAAAAAGGCCGCGCGGCCGCCAAACTTTTAAACGATTTTATTTTCCGCAATTTCAATCCGGGCCAGATATCGGTATTGAGCAGCGAGGAACTGGCCAGCATTTATCATTTTCCCACGCCGCTGCTGAAAACCCCGAATGTTAAAATTCTAAATTCAAAAACCGCGCCGGCGCCCCCGGAGCTTTTGCCCGAAGGCTTGCTTTTGGGCTTCAACCAGTACCGCGGCGAGAAAAAAGATGTGCGGCTGGCCGCCGGCGACCGGCGCCGCCATTTATACATTATCGGCCAGACGGGTACGGGCAAATCCGCGTTCCTTTCCAATCTGATTGAACAGGATGTTTTAAACGGCGAAGGCGTGGGTATTCTGGATCCGCACGGCGACTTGGTCGACGATATCCTGGGCAAAGTGCCCAACGAGCGGCTGGACGATGTGGTGGTTTTCGATCCGGCCAATCTGGAACATTCCATCGGCTTGAATATGCTGGAATACGACCCCAAATTTCCCGAGCAAAAAACTTTCATCATCAACGAATTCATCAAGATTTTTGACAAATTGTATGATTTGAAAACCACGGGCGGGCCGATGTTTGAGCAATACACCCGCAACGCCTTGATGCTGTTGATGGACGATCCGGCCGAAACCTACACCTTGCTGGAGGTGCCCAAAGTGCTGGCCGATAAAGAATTCCGGCATTACCTGCTGGCCAAGTGCCGCAACCTTTTGGTGAAGGAATTTTGGGAAAAGCAGGCCGAACAGGCGGGCGGCGAGGCGTCGCTGAAAAACCTGGTGCCCTATATCACTTCCAAGTTCGATACTTTTATTTCCAATGATTATATGCGGCCGATCATCGGCCAGTCCAAGAGCACATTCAAGTTCCGCGATATTTTGGACGGCAAAAAAATATTTTTGGTTAATTTGAGCAAAGGCCGTTTGGGCGAGATCAACAGTTCGCTTTTGGGCCTGATTATCACCAGCAAATTGACGATTGCGGCATTTTCGCGGGTGGACACCGCCGAATCCGAGCGCACGGATTTTTACCTGTATTTGGACGAGTTTCAGAACTTTGCCACCGATACCATTTCCACGATTTTATCCGAAGCGCGCAAATACAAGCTGTGCTTGACCATATCCCACCAGTTCATCGGCCAGCTGACCGACGAGATCCGCGACAGCGTGTTTGGCAATGCGGGGACCACGATTGCTTTCCGCGTGGGCGTGGAGGATGCCGAGTTTATAGTCAAGCAGTTTACGCCGGTATTCAATTCGCAGGATTTGAACCGGCTTGAAAATTATAACGCCTATGTCCGGATGCTCATCAACGGCCAAGTGTCGTCGCCGTTCAACATCAAAACCTATCCGCCCAACAAATCCAGCCGCGAGCGCATGGCCGACATCAAAGAATATTACGCCCTGAAAGAGGGCCGCGACCGCGACGAAGTCGAACGCGAGATTATCGACCGCCGCCGCAGTTACGCCTCAACCGTACCCGCCCCGGCGGCACCTGCTATTCCAAACCCGTAATTTTGTATTTGAGGTCAGTCCTCGGCGTAATCGCCGAGGTCTGACCTCGGCAAACTGTATTTTGAATTTGTATTCTAACCATTAATTCTATGGCAGACCAAAAACCAATAAGGCCCGAAGTTCCAAGACCGGCAGAACCGGAAATCAAGAAATACGAAAAGAACGAAGAAGGTTTTGAACGGGTTGAGCGGGAGGCCGAAACCGAATCGGAAAAAGAAGAAAGGCTGATCGATGAGCTGGCCCAGCTTCGGGCTAAAATGGGAAGCGCGGCGCCATCGCCGGGAACGACCGGGGCGGCCACGGCGCTTGATGCGGATATCGAACAAAGAAAAGAAAAGATCATCGCCAATTTTGTCAAAGCCGCGCGGGCCGCGGCTTTCGGCGAGGAAGAGGTTGGGCGCATTATGGATATTGCCGAAAGATATATCAGGAAAGAATACCCGGATATCGCCGATGCGATCCACGACCGCGTCATTCAAGCCCGCGACGAGCAAAATTCCGGGAGCATGAAATAGAAATTATATTTTATTAATCTGGCAGAATACCCCGATGCTTTGCATCGGGGATGAATGCCAGCCCGTAGCGTAGCGATAGCGAAGCGGAGGATTAACAAACTTTTCCGCAGGAATACCGCGACGCCTTGGG
>Ga0172380_10005474_pt1 | contig 15377 bp, 13 predicted proteins | sample Leawe162metaG_FD_119747 | JGI IMG/M metagenome (GOLD analysis project Ga0172380, IMG submission 119747) | Leachate microbial communities from a municipal landfill in Southern Ontario, Canada - Leachate well 162 metaG | ecosystem: Engineered > Solid waste > Landfill > Unclassified | place...
CCCTCCGACTGCGCCATCTCCAGCAGCGCCTCGTAGCCGCGCAGGCCGGGGGCGTCCGGTCGGTCGATGGTGAGCGCGGCATACGAGTCCGCGATGCGCAGGATGCGCGCCTCCAGCGGGATCGAGGTGCCGCGCAGCCCCTCCGGGTAGCCGCCACCGTCCCAGCGCTCGTGGTGCAGGCGCACCGCCTCGATCACCACGCGACTGCGCACGCCGGCCTGCGCCAGCAGCGTCGCGCCGTGCTCCCCGTGCGCGCGGAGCTGTGCACGCTCGGCGTCGGTGAGGTCGCTGCCGCGCGCAACCAGCCGAGGCGTGCGGAACTTCCACACATCGGCCAGCACACCCGCCGTCGCAATCCGCACCAGGCTTTCGCGGTCGTCGATGCCCTCGCCGACGGCCAGCGTGAGCCCGTAGAGCGCCGTGGCGACCGCGTGCGTGGCGGGCGAGCGCACGGAGTGCGCGACCTCCGCGAGGTAGATGCCGGGCTCCGTGCCGACGTGCATCGCGGCGACCTCGATCACCGGTTGCAGCCGCAGCAGCGCCTCCGTCTCCGGGAGCGTGCGCAGCGCGTGCGCGACGACATCCAGCAGTGCGCGATGCAGCGCCCACGCGCGCGCCGGCTCCGGCACACGCCGCGCGCCCATCACCGCGCCCAGATGCCGGCGCACGTACCCGTTCAGCGCCTCGGCGTCCGAGGGTGCGACGTAGACCGTGCGCGCGAAGCCGAGGTCGGCGAGCCGACCGCGGCGGTCGAACAGCGCGAACGGCGGCTCCGCCCCATCCACGAACAGCGAGGCCGGTACGGCCAGCCGTCCACCCTCGCGCGTCACGTTCGTCGGCTCGTTCATTGCAGCACCTCCGCACAGCGATCGTCGGCAGGGTGCAGACCGAGCGGATTGGGGTTCTCCCGAGGTTCCTCGGCGCCGGGCGCGGCGACCGAGGAATGGATCAGGTGTTTACGCAACTTCCCTGTTCTGTTACGTTCCCTCTGCGGGTGGGGAGTCGGAGTCGCCGGTGCGCCGGACGCTCCGGGGTGCAGCGCACGTGCGAGGGGCACAGCGCTGGCCGCGTTCGCCGCCGTCCCGCTCCCCGGGGCGACGAGCGCACGACCGCACCGCCTCCCGCCAGAGGCCGGTCGGTGCCCCGCCGAGCGTCCGGCGTCGTTCCTTCCTCGAACGCCTCTAGCCCTGCAGGTGCCGCTCGATCGACTCGACCTTCGCGGTCATCGAGCCGGTGACGCCGGCGCGGTCGTCCGCCTTCAGCACCAGGCTCACGCGGCCCGTGGCCTTGCCTGCCGCCACCATCGCCTGCCGGACGACGGCCATCACCTCGTCCCAGTCGCCCTCGATCGTCGTGAACATCGAGTCCGTGCGGTTCGGCAGGCCGGAATCGCGCACCACGCGCACCGCCTCCGCCACCGCCTCGCTCACGGAGGTCGAGGCCGTCCCGATCGGGGTCACCGAGAACGCCACCAGCATCGTCCGCCTCCTCGCATCGCTGCCCGCGCGCCGCCTCGCAGCGCCCCGCGCAGCCTACCGCGCGCGTCACACATGGCGCTTCGCCCACGCGCTAGGATGCGGGCCATCACGTCTGTGGAAGGGAGGCCCACGATGGTCGCCACGAAGCCCGAGTACCGCATCCTTGGTTCACGCCCGGTCCGTCCCGACGGACAGGACAAGGTCACCGGTCGCGCCGTCTACGGCGGCGACGTGCGCCTGACCGGCATGCTCTACGGACGCGTGAAGCGCAGCCCGCACGCCCACGCGATCATCAAGCGCATCGACGCCTCGAAGGCGCTCGCGCTGCCCGGCGTGAAGGCGGTCATCACCAGCAAGGACTTCCCGATCCAGCCGGACGCGAACGCGATCGCCGACCTCGGCGAGAGCCAGACCTCGTTCCGCTGGCTGCTCGACAACATCCTCGCGTCCGACAAGGCGCTCTACCGCGGCCACGCCGTCGCCGCCGTCTGCGCGACCGACCCGCACATCGCCGACGACGCCCTGCAGCTGATCGAGGTCGAGTACGAGGTGCTGCCGCCGGTCACCAACGTGCGCGACGCGATGCTCGACACCGCCCCGATCCTCCACCCCGCGATGCGCACCGCCGAGATGCTGTCGCGCTTCGAGGTCGGTGCGGGGCGTGGCGAGAAGCCGACGAACATCGCGAGCCGCCTGGAGGCGAGCCTGGGCGACATCACCGCCGGCTTCGCCGAGGCCGACGTGATCATCGAGCGCGAGTTCGAGACGACGATGGTGCACCAGGGCTACATCGAGCCCCACAACGGCACCGCCCTCTGGAACGAGGACGACGAGCTCACGGTCTGGGCCAGCACCCAGGGCGAGTTCATGGTGCGTGAGCAACTCGCGAACGTGCTCGGCCTCCCGGTCTCCTCCGTGCGCGTGATGCCGGTCGAGATCGGTGGCGGCTTCGGCGGGAAGATCCCCGTCTACATGGAGCCGCTCGCCGCGCTGTTCTCGAAGATGACGCGCCGCCCCGTGAAGATGCTGATGACGCGCGAAGAGGTGTTCGAGGGCACCGGCCCCACCTCCGGCACCGTCTGCCGCGTGAAGCTCGGCGCGAAGCGTGACGGCACCTTCGTCGCCGCCGACGCCACGCTCGCCTACGAGGCGGGTGCGTACCCCGGCTCGCCGGTCGGCGCGGGCGTCGGCTGCATCTACGGCCCGTACAACATCCCCAACGCCACCGTCGTCGGCTACGACGTCGTCGTGAACAAGCCGAAGACCGCCGCGTACCGCGCCCCGGGCGCGCCCGCCGCCGAGTACGCGCTCGAAAGCGTCATCGATGAGATGGCGGAGCGGCTGGAGATCGACCCGATGGAGCTGCGCCTGAAGAACGCGGCGAAGGAGGGCGACCGCCAGATCTTCGGCCAGCAGCACGCAGTGATCGGCAACGAGGCGGTGATGCTGGCCGCCCAGCAGAGCGCCCACTACCGCTCCGAGCTCTCCGGCCGCTACCAGGGTCGCGGCGTCGCGATGGGCTTCTGGGGCAACGCGGGCCTCGAGTCCGCCGCCTACGCCGCCGTGCAGCCGGACGGCCGCGTCACGCTCACGACCGGCTCCGTCGACATCGGCGGTGGCCGTGCGTCGCTCGCGATGCAGCTCGCGGAGACGCTCGGCATCAACTACGAGGATGTGACGGCGCGCGTCGGCGACACCGACTCGATCGGCTTCACGCACGTCACCGGCGGCAGCCGCACCACGTTCGCCACCGGCTGGGCGGTGTGGGACGCCGCGCACGACATCATGTCGCAGTTGGAGGAGCGCGCCGCCCGCATCTGGGAGGTCGACCGCGCCGGCGTGCACTACCAGGACGGCGGCGTCTCCGGCCCGGACGGCAAGCGCTTCACGTTCAAGGAGCTGGCCGCGCAGCTGCCGCACACCGGAGGCCAGATCCAGGGCCACGCCGCCAGCAACAAGAGCACGCACGGCGCCTCGTTCGCCTGCCACATCGCGGATGTCGAGGTCGATGTCGCCACCGGCAAGGTGACGATCCTGCGCTACACCGCGATCCAGGACGTCGGCACCGCCATCCACCCCTCGTACGTCGAGGGCCAGATCCAGGGCGGCGCCGCGCAGGGCATCGGCATGGCGCTGACGGAGGAGTACTTCTACGACGACAACGGCGTGATGCGGAACGCGAGCCTGCTCGACTACCGCATGCCCACCACGCTCGACCTGCCCATGCTGGAGACGATCCTCGTCGAGGTGCCGAACCCCGGTCACCCCTACGGCGTCCGCGGCGTGGGCGAGGTGCCGATCGTGCCGCCGCTCGCGGCGGTCGCGAACGCGATCTACCACGCCACCGGCATCCGCCCGCAGCACCTCCCGGCCTCGCCGCGCGTGCTGCTGGAGGAGCTGCAGAAGCAGCAGTAACGAGCGCATCGAGGTTCGACCGTGCTTGAGAGCCCGGGGCAACCCGGGCTCTCAAGCACGGGGGATGCGCGAGCCGCCCACACCACTATGCTGTGCGCGTGACGGCTCGCCGAGCCGGACCGACCGAGGGGGGCACGTTGGTCAGCAGTCGTTCGTCCGGTTCGATGTGGATCATCATCTTCGGGACGCTCGCGCTCTGTGTGCCGGCGGTCATCCTCCGCCTCGGCCACATTGAGCCGTTCGGCACGCTCGGCGACACGGCGATCTTCGGCCTGGGCATCGTCGCCGCCGCGTTCATCCTCGCGTGGGCCGCGGAGGCGGCGGAGGTCGACATCTCGCAAGGGCTCGCGGTCGCCGCAGTCGCGCTGATCGCCGTGCTTCCGGAGTACGCGGTCGACATGACGTTCGCCTGGAAGGCCGCGCAGGATCCGACGTTCGCGCCGTACGCCGTCGCCAACATGACCGGCGGCAACCGCCTGCTCATCGGCGCGGCGTGGCCGTTCGTCTTCTTCATCTTCTGGCTGCGCGCCCGGCGCACCGTGCTGCAGCTGGAGCGCGGCCACGCGATCGAAGTGCTCGCGCTGGCGGTCGCCACCGTCTACTCGTTCTCACTCCCGCTGAAGGGCTACATCTCCGTCGTTGACACGGGCATCCTGGCGCTGCTCTTCGTCGGGTACGTCTACTTCGTCGCCCGCATGCCCTCCGAGGATCCCGAGCTGATCGGCCCTGCACGAACCCTGGGCACGCTGCCCAAGCTGCAGCGACGCACGAGCATCATGCTCCTGCTGCTCGCCGCTGCCGCCACGATCTTCGCGGCCGCCGAACCGTTCGCGGAGGGCCTCGTCCACTCCGGCGTCCAGCTCGGCATCGACGAGTTCCTGCTGGTGCAGTGGCTCGCTCCACTCGCCTCGGAGGCGCCGGAGTTCCCGTTCGCGGGCATCCTCGCCTGGCGCGGACGGGCGGGCGTCTCGATGGGCGCCCTGCTGTCGTCGAAGGTGAACCAGTGGACGCTGCTGATCGGCGGCCTGCCGCTCGCCTACTCGCTCTCCGGCGGACACCTGGAGCCGCTGCCACTCGACCCTCGGCAGGTGGAGGAGGTGCTCCTCACCGCCGCGCAGTCCGCGTTCGCGCTGGCGGTGATGGTGAGCCTCTCGATGTCGGCGGGCGAGGCGGCGCTGCTCTTCGGCCTCTTCGTCGTGCAGTTCGCGGTGCCGAACACCGAGTTCCGCCTGTTCATGTCGGGCGTCTACCTGGTGCTCGCCGCCGGCATCTTCATCCGCAACCGGCGCGAGGCCGTGGAGCTGGTGCACCACGCGCGCACCGCCCACCTGGAGGAAGCCGAGGGCCACGCCTAACCCGCTGGCGCTCGTACTCCGCGTATCGCGTCACGCAGAGGGCGCCCCGACCGGGGCGCCCTCTGTGCATGTCTCACCCGAGGCGTGAGCGCTAACCGGCGCGCTCCACGGCGACCGGCTCCACGCGCCGTCGGTCGTGCGAGACCTCGGCGGGCAGCGACTGCTCCAGGCCGCCCAGCGCCGCATCGGTCTCCAGGCGGACCGCCACCTCTTCGCGAGAGCCCTTCTCGGCGACGCGGTAGACGAGGCCCGCGCCGGAACCGAGGCGCAGCTGCGCGTGCAGCGACGGCATGCTCGCGAAGAAGAACGTGCTGGGCGCCATCAGCGGCCACATCGCGAACGAGCGGATCGCCGTGAACGCCGAGACGTGCGAGGGGCGAGCGCCGCGCTGGCGGTACTCGGTGACGATCAGCACGAACAGCGGCAGCACGCAGACGGCCACCAGCGCACCCGGCAGGTTCAGCCGCATCACCGGCTCGATCAGCCCCGCACCCTGGAACCACTGGCTCGGCGAGAACAGCAGGTCGAGGTGCCACGTGAGCCCCGGCCACTCGTAGCGCCGCTCCGTCCACCACACCGGCATCGGCGCGCCGAAGAGCTTCGCGAAGTTGGACGGGATCAGCACGCCGACAGTGACCAGGTACCACTGGGACATCCAGAGCACGTGCACCTTCGACACCGTGAACGCGAGCAGGAGCTTGCGCGGCCAGCTCAACGGGCCGCGGCGCCACGTCGCGCGCCACGCGTACGGGATGTCGCTGGCGCCCCAGGCGTGGCGCACGGACTGGAAGTAGTGCGCACGCAGCGTGTGCAACGTCGAGTCGGTGAGCACGCAGTCGTTGCCCAGCCGCACGTACATCGGCACCACGTGCACGCGGTCGCCCAGCGAGAAGCAGCACTTCAGATAGAGGTGCCAGTCCTCCGGGATCACTTCCTCGTCCCAGTAGCCCACCTCGTGCAGCATCTGCCAGGAGAGCGAGTAGCAGGAGGTCGGGAACTTCACGCTGCCCGGCAGCGTGAGGTTCGCGAGCCGGTTCACCCCCGACAGGCCGTCGAGCATGCGCGGCCCGGCCGGCACGTCCCAGATGTTGTTGGAGTTGAAGATCGTCGGCTGCCAGAACGTGCGGTAGCGGTCGGGCTCCGAGAGGAACAGGTGATTGAGAGCCGTGAAGTGGTGCGCGCTGAACACGGCGTCGGCGTCGCAGCTGGTCACGGTGTAGCGGCGAATGTCGTCACGCGCCTCGGCGATCAGGCGGCGGTACGCCTCGCGCAGGCCCCACGCCTCGTTCGAGCCCTTGCCGGGCGTCTCGCCGGGCAGGCCCGCCGGGTGATAGCTCGCGAAGATGTCCGCGAACGTGTCGCGGTAGGAGAGCAGCAGGCGCGCCGCCTTGCCCTCGGCCCCCGGCTCGCGCGCCTCCATCGCCAGGACGACGACGAGCTGCTTCGCGTTCGACTGCGCGGCCAGCGAGCCGATCGTGCGGTGCAGCTCGCTCTCCGCCTCCTTGTAGTTCGGGATGACGATCAGGTGGCGAGGCCACTCCCACGCCTCGGCGTTCGGGCGCGTCGCGGCCCAGTCGAGGTACTTCGCGTGCCAGTCGGTCGCCAGCCAGCGGTTGATGCGGCGCAGGCCAACCATGCACGCGACCGCCACACCGTACGAGCGGAACACCCAGTACGCGTAGAACGCGACGATGAACACCGCATACGCGAACGCCGTGGTCGGATGCCACGGCGCCAGGAACACCATCGACGCCATGCCGAGCGATCCGATGAGCGGCATCAGGTTGCCGATGCGCTCGCGGATGTCGGTGGAGGCGTAGACCTCCGGCGTGGGGACAGGCTGAATCTCGGGGGTAGTGCTGCCGGGACTGGTGCTATCGAGAGTGCTGTCGGATACAGCGACGTGCACGGGCGCACGCAACGGACGAGGCACGACGGCCATAGGACCTAACCTCACACCCGCGAGGTCTCCCTACGCCGCCGAGGTTAGCTGACGGGCTACGGTGGAAGCACCGTTCACCTGCGTCACCGCCGAGGCGGCAAGGCGGGCGATTCGCCCCGAAAGTTGGGTCCCCCGGTCTCCCGACTTCCGTCGAGAGATTTGGCGCGCCACGCGCTTCTTCGGAGCATGCTCCGAGCGCTCAGCGTCGTGCGCCCGGCCCGCCAGGGCGAACCGCTCACACGGCCTCACTTTAGCACGCGCCGCGCCTCCAGACATCAGCACACGGCCTGCGGACGAGCCTGCGCGCGAACACACGAGCGGCAGCGAGACTGCCCATCAGCGAGCCGCTCGTGCCCCGCTCGGACGCCCCACCGCGCCGCGGGGAGGCACAGCGAAGGCCCGGCATCTGCCGGGCCTTCGCTCGTCGTCAGCCACCCGATGCGCCAACGAACGTGTTGCTGGAACGCGGAACCTAGCGGCGCGGACCGCCGCGGCCACCACCGCCGCCGCCGTAGCCACCGCGGTCACCACCGCCGTAGCCGCCACCACCGCCGCCGTAGCCACCGCGGTCACCGCCGCCGTAGCCGCCACCACCGCCGCGAGAGCCACCGCCCCCGCCGCCGTAGCCGCCGCCACCGCCGCCACCGCCGCCGTAGCCGCCACCGCCGCCGCCGTAGCCACCGCGGTCACCACCGCCGTAGCCACCGCCGCCGCCACCGTAGCCACCGCCGCCGCCACCACCGCCGTAGCTGCCCCGCGGCCGCTCCTCGCGCTCACGCGCAGCGTTGATGTTGAGCTGGCGACCACCAAAGTCGCGGCCGTTCAGGGCGTCGATCGCCTTCTGAGCGTCCTCGGACGGCATCTCGACGAAGCCGAAGCCACGCGGGCGCCCGGTCTCACGGTCGGTCGGCAGGACCACCGACACGACCTCGCCGTACTGCGCGAAGAGCTCACGCACATCGTCTTCGCGCGCGCTAAAGGGGAGATTCCCCACGTAAATCCGTTGATTCAAGCGATTCACTCCACGTCGGGCCGAGCCGACAAACGCCGCCCGCCCTACGGCGGCACGGCAAACGCACTGGACTCTCAGGCTCGACGAGGACGCTCGGGTAAACGGCCAGTTCAGGACTGAGAAGGCGAAGGAACCCCCCACACCTGCGTTGATTATACGAGGCCCTGACACGCAATGGTGGCAATCCGCCGGACGGCGACGTACGCACTTTCCCCAGTCGCCACACCTGCGTACCCTATCTTGGCCTGGCGGGGCAGCGATCGATGACGTGGAGGACTCCCCGCATGCCCCCGCGCGCCCCCGTGCCCCCGCACGACCGAGATCACCGCACCCCGGACACCGACGCGACGCCGCCCGCGCGCACCTCCTCCCGAGGCCCCTTGCTGCTGTTCGCCGTCGGCGCGCTGCTCGCGGTCGCGATCGCCGGCGCCCAGTTCCTGCACCTGCCGCTCCCCGGCCTGGACCTGCTGCCGGGCGGGCGTCACTCCGTCGCCGCCTCGCAGAGTGGCGCGAAGCCGGGCGACGCCGTGCTGCACGACCTCGCCGCGTTCCGGGAGCGCTACGGCGACCCGAAGCAGGCGAACTACGGACGCATCCGCATCCCCTCGATCAACGTCGATGTGCCGCTCTCGAAGGGCGTCGTCGGCAAGGACGGCCAGCTCCCCGATCCGCTCGGGCCCAGCGATGTGATGTGGTACGACTTCGGCAGCCGCAAGGACGTGGGCGGCGTGCCCGGCGCCGGGGGCAACGCCGTCCTGGCCGGCCACGTCGACCGCGCGGGCTTTGTGGAGTACGCGGGCGCCGAGTACAGCGGGCCGGGCGCGCTGTTCTGGCTCGACCGCCTGCAGGCAGGCGACGTCGTCGAGATCACCACGAACGGCAAGACGCTGCGCTACGGCGTCGTCTGGGCGAAGCAGGTCGACGCCGACACGAACTGGAACGAGCTGTTCTCCGCGAAGGTGCTGGGCGACTCGATCACCATCGTCACCTGCGGCGGCGACTTCGACTACGAACGCCACGAGTACAGCAGCCGCTACGTCGTCCGCGCCGTGCGAGGCTAGTCAGCGGCGCTCGGCTGGCCGCTGCCCGTCGCGCCGCTACACTGGTTCGAGCATCGTCCCACCGTCCCACGCTCCTCACGAGGGGGTTCCCGTGCCTCGTTGGTTCACCGCTCGCGCTATCACCACCGCGCTGGGGCTCACGCTCCTCGGCGCGTCCGTCGCCGCATGCGGCCCGAAGACCGTCGACTGGTCGGACGACGCGGTCGCGAAGGGTGACGCCGGCATCACCGCGCACGTCATCAACTCGCAGGTCGCCGTCGGCCCCACGCGGCTGGCGATCGGCATCTTCAACAAGGACGGCGGGCTGGTGCATGACGCTGCCGGCACCATGAAGCTCGTCCGCCTCGATGCTGCGAACAAGGCGACCCCTGCCGGCGAGCGCGAGTTGCGCGCCGTGCACATCGATGAGCAGGCCCACAGCGGGCACGTCCACGACCCGCTTGCCACCATGTACGTCGCGAACGTCGACATCGACCAGAAGGACTACTGGGGCGCGACGCTCGATGTGAAGATCGGCGGCAAGCGCTACCAGAACCTCCGCATCCGCTTCTTCGTCGCGGAGCAGTCGGTCGTCCCCGGCATCGGCCAGCCCGCGCCGCGCACGACGCAGCCGACGATTCGCACCGTGCAGGACATCAAGGAGATCGACTCGTCCACGCCGCCTCGCCCGGAGCTGCACGACATGACGGTCGCCGAGGCGATCGACAGCAAGAAGCCCACGCTGGTGGCGTTCGCGACACCCGCGTTCTGCCAGACTCGCTTCTGCGGCCCGGTGGTCGAGGAAGTTGTCGTGCCGCTCTCGAAGGACTACCGCGGCCGCGTGAACTTCGTGCACATCGAGCCGTACCGGCTCGCCGAGGCCCGCCAGGGCAAGCTGGTGCCGATCGCGGAGATGGCCCAGTGGAACCTGGCGACGGAGCCGTACCTCTTCGTCCTCGACGGCTCCGGACGCGTCGCCGCGCAGTTCGAGGGCATCGTCGAGAAGGACGAGGTCGCGGCCGTCTTCGACCGCCTGCTCAAGGGGTAGCGGGGAGAGCGCGCATCGGCGCGAGACTCGGGAGGGATCGATGCCCGCCGACGACGCGCCCGACCTGACGCCCGGTCGACCCGACTACGCGGGGCTGACGTTCCCGTTGCCACCGGCGGATCGCCCGTACGTCATCGTGAACATGGTGTCGTCCGTCGACGGCCGTGTCGCGATCGAGGGCACGGAGCGCGGCCTCGGCTCCCCCACCGATCAGGCGCTGATGCGCGAGCTGCGCGTCCACGCCGATGTCGTGCTGAACGGCGCATCGACGCTGCGCGCCTCGGGTTCCTCGCCGCGGCTCAACAATCCCGACCTGGAGGCGCTGCGCCGCGCACGCGGCAAGCCCTCGCTGCCGCTTGGCGCCGTGCTGAGCGCGAGTGGTGACCTGCCGCTCGATCGCATCTTCTTCACGGCGCAGGACTTCCAGACGCTCGTCTACCTCGCCACCTCCGCGCCCGCCACGCGCCGCGCGGCGATCGAGGCGACCGGGCGCACCGTCGTCCCCGTGCCGGCGGACGATGCGGTGCGCGCCGCACTCACGCACATGCACCGCGAGATCGGTGCGCGGCTGGTGCTGGTGGAAGGCGGGCCGACCCTCAACGGCGCGCTGCTCGACGCCGGGCTCGTCGATGAGCTGTTCATGACGCTCGGTGGTGTGCTGGTCGGCGGGAGCGACCCGCTCACGATCGTCAGCCAGCGCCGCACGCGCAGCGCGGACGACGTGCGCCGCCTGCAACTGCTGGGCGCACATCCGAACCCCGCCACGAACGAGGTCTACCTGCGCTATCGCCTGCTGCCGCCCACGACCTCGGCTCGCACCTAGAGCCGCCGCAGCAGCGCCGCGATCAGGCTCAGCGCCACCGACACCAGCAGCATCGAGGTGAACGGCACGAAGACGCGCGTGTGCTCGCCCTCGAACCGCAGGTCACCGGGCAGCCGCCCGAACCAGTTCAGCGCACCCGTCATCACCAGCAGTCCCACGACGACCAGCAGCACACCGCCCACAACGATCGCCACCCCGAGTGATCGTGCGTCCATGCGTCCACGATACCGCGAGCGCGCGTCACGCCTCAGCCGAGCAGTGCGAGCGCCTCGCGGAGCCGCGCTCGCACGGCGTCCAGGTCGACCGACGCCGCCTGCTGCTCCGCCGGTGCATCCTCATCCACCGCGAAATCGAGCGGGTCGACGAGCCCACCCGGGCCGTCGCGCTGCAGGTAGGGGTTGCTCGCGGGCGCCATCCCCCAGTGCAGGTGCGGGCCAGTCGCCTGCCCCGTCGCGCCGACCACGCCCAGCACATCGCCTGCGCGCACGCGCTGCCCCTCGTACACCTCGGGCGGGCGATCGAGGTGCGCGTACAGCGTCACCACGTCGCCGTGATCGAGGATGACGCTGTTCCCGAACACGGCCTTCCAGGCCTGCGCCCACGGCGCACCCGCGATCGCGAGCGAGAACACGTCGCGCACCACGCCATCCGCGGGGACGCGCACCGCCGTCCCCCCCTCGGCTGCAAGGTCGAGGCCGGAGTGCCCCGCCGCGTGGGCATCCATGTCGCGCGCCCCGAACACCGAGGTGGCGACGCCATCGAGCGGCAACCCGCGCACGAGCAGTCCGTCGTGACGCGTCTGCGCGAACCGCGTCACTTCGCGGCCCCCACCACCATCGACGCGCGCGGCTCCGCCAGCTCATCTCGCGCGGACGCATGCGCCTCGTCACGGCTCTTGAAGTAGAACGTGGACGCCATCATCGTGAACGGCCCCAGCATCGCCGCCGCCTCGCGTGCCTCGCTGTAGCCGACGGCCCACAGCACGGCGAGGCCGACCTGCCCCGCCACCAGGCACCACGTCACCGCCGGCCGCACCGTCGCCCGTACCAGCTCCGCCGCCGCACCACCGCCCATCCGCCACCCCCTCATCGCGAGCGGCGATCTCGCCACGATGCGTCGACAGCGCCAACCCCCGGGTGGCGTGCTAGCCTCCGCGCGGGATGCGAGGCGCATCGATGGTCGGATACTCGGGGACGCCGCTCGCGCGGAAGCTCGGCATCACACCGGGCGCACGCCTCGCGCTGCTCGGCGCACCGGACGGCTTCGCTGCGACGCTCGATCTGCCCGCCGAGGTACACGTGCTGCACGCCGTGCGCGCGCCCATCGACATCGCCGTGCTGTTCACGCCGAACCACGCGATCCTCGAACGGCGCTTCCGAGGCGTCGCCGCTGCGCTCACGCCCGCAGGCGGGCTGTGGGTCGCGTGGCCGAAGCGCGCCTCGGGCATCGCCACCGACCTCACCGGCGATGACGTGCGCGAGTTCGGCCTCGCAGCCGGACTGGTCGACAACAAGGTGTGCGCGATCGACGCGGTGTGGTCAGGGCTGCGCTTCGTCCGGCGGCTCCGCGACCGTTAGCCGCGTCACGCCTCAGTCGACGCGAGCGCGCCGCAGCCGCAGCGAGTTCGTCATCACCGACACCGACGAGAACGCCATCGCACCCGCCGCGACGATCGGGTTCAGGAACCCCACCTCGCCGAAGACCGGTCGGAGCCACACGGGCACCGTCGGTGACATGACGTGCGCCATGCCGTTGACGATGTGCACCGGCGACGGGTCGTTGAGCACCAGCGAGAACAGCCAGTAGCCCGCGCCCGCCGCGACCGGGATCAGCACGACGTTGTAGCCGAACGCCCACACCAGGTTCTCGTACATCACGCGCATCGTGGCGCGGCTCAGCGCGATCGCCGAGGCCACGCCGCGCAGGTCGGCGCGCATCAGCGTGACCGGCGCCGCCTCCATCGCCACATCCGTGCCGCCGCCGATCGCGATCCCCACATCCGCCGCAGCGAGTGCGGGCGCGTCGTTCACGCCGTCGCCCACCATCGCGACCACGTGCCCCTCCGACTGCAGCTGTCGGATGACCTCGGTCTTCCCCTCCGGGCGCATGTTCGCAAGGACGCGCATGATCCCGGCGCGCGCCGCGATCGCCTCGGCGGTGCCCTGCTGGTCGCCGGTCAGCATCACCACCTCCACGCCGAGCGAGCGCAGTCGCGCGACCGCCTCCGGCGAGGACTCGCGCATCTGATCCGCGACGGCGATCACACCCGCCGCCGCGCCGTCCACGGCGACCAGCAGCGGCGTCGCGCCGCCGCTCGCCGCCTCCGCCGCGACCGAGGTCAGCGCGCTCGCCTCAACGCCGTGCGCCGCAAGCAGCTCCGCGTTGCCGACCAGCAGCGCGCGCGGCCCGACGGACGCCTCGATCCCCTGCCCGACAACCGCCTTGAACAGGTCGGGCCAGTCCATCTCCACGCCGCGCCGCTCCGCCTCGCGAACCACCGCCGAGGCGAGCGGGTGCTCCGAGCCGCGCTCGGCGGTCGCCACCAGCCGCACCAGCTCGTCCGCGTCCACGAGTGCACCGGCGGCCATCGTCACCGCCACCACCTCGGGCCGCCCCTCGGTCACCGTGCCGGTCTTGTCGAGCACGACCGTGTCGATGCGGCGCGCGCGCTCCAGCGCCTCCGCGTCGCGGATCAGCACGCCGTGGTTCGCACCCAGGCCGGTGCCGACCATGATCGCGGTCGGCGTGGCCAGGCCCAGCGCGCAGGGGCACGCGATCACCAGCACCGTGATCGCGTTGAGCAGCGCCAGCATCAGCGTCGGCTCCGGGCCGAACACCCACCAGCCGAGGAACGTCGCGACTGCGATCGCCAGCACCACCGGCACGAACACCGATGCCACCGTGTCCGCCAGCCGCTGGATCGGCGCCTTCGAGGTCTGCGCCTCCTCCACCAGCCGGATGATCCGCGCAAGCGCGGAGTCGCCACCGACCGCGGTCGCGCGCACGCGCAGCAGCCCCGTCGTGTTGAGCGTGCCGCCAAAGACCCCATCGCCCACGTGCTTCTCCACCGGCAGCGACTCGCCGGTGAGCATCGACTCATCGATCGCGCTCGCGCCGTCATCGACAGTGCCGTCCACCGGCACCTGCTCGCTCGGGCGCACCAGCACGATGTCGCCCGGCTGCACGGCGGCGATCGGGATCTCGTACTCCTCGCCGTCCTCGATCACCCGCGCGCGCTGCGGGCGCAGCGCGATCAGCGCGCGGACGGCCTGCGAGGTCTGCCCCTTCGCGCGCGCCTCCAGCAGCCGCCCCAGCAGCACGAGCCCGATGATCGTCGCGGAGGCATCGAAGTACATCGCGTGCCCGGCGCCGGCGATCGCACCGAACAGATCCGGCGCGAACGTCTGCACCGTGGAGAGGCCGTACGCCGCCAGCGTGCCCAGCACCACCAGCGTGTTCATGTCGGAGGCACCGTGGCGCGCCGCCTTCCACGCCGGCCCGATGAACCGCCAGCCCGCCCAGAACTGCACGGGCGTGGCGACCGCGAAGAAGAGCGGATGCATCACCCGCTCCGGGATCCATGCGAGCGCAGGCACCGCCTGCCACCACATCCCCACCATCAGGAACACCGCCGCGCTGAGTGCGAAGATCGTCCGCTGCTTGAGGTCGGCGTACTCCGCGCGCCGCTCGGATTCGAGGCGGTCGCGGGCCTCGTCCTCGCTCTGATCCGCGCCCGGCACGATCAGGCGGTAGCCGGCGTGATCGACCGCCGCCTCCAGCGCCTCGACGGGCGCGGCGGCCGGGTCGGCCAGCGTGACCATCGCCTCCTCGGTCGCGAGGTTCACGGCGGCACGCTCGACGCCGGGGACGGAGGCGAGCGCCTTCTCCACGCGCCGCACGCACGAGGCGCACGTCATGCCTTGCACACCCAGGCGGAGCACGGCGCTTGCCGTGCCCGCCGGGGTGCTCGATGCCACCGTCGTCGTGTCCGTCGTCATCGTCGGCTCGATCCTCGCCGCACCGCCCTCCAGGGGGTGTGCCGCGCTACTTGTTCGCCAGCGCGTAGAGCTCCACGAGCTCACCGACCACGCGGTCGGCCTCGCCGCCCTGGATGCCCTCCACGACGCAGCCGTGGAGGTGTCCCTCCAGCAGCTTCGCCTCGAGCTTCTCGATGGCGCGGCGGATCGCGAACGTCTGCTTGAGCACGTCCACGCAGTACTGATCCGACTCGATCATGCGGCGCACGCCGGAGAGGTGGCCCTCG
>Ga0172380_10005475_pt1 | contig 15375 bp, 12 predicted proteins | sample Leawe162metaG_FD_119747 | JGI IMG/M metagenome (GOLD analysis project Ga0172380, IMG submission 119747) | Leachate microbial communities from a municipal landfill in Southern Ontario, Canada - Leachate well 162 metaG | ecosystem: Engineered > Solid waste > Landfill > Unclassified | place...
CGTCGCTTGATGCCATGCACCTGGTAGCCCTTGTTGAGCAGAAACTCGGCCAGATAAGAACCATCCTGCCCGGTTACCCCCGTGATCAATGCGACTTTTTCTGCCACTGCAAGGACTCCTTTTTACGATCAGCGCTCACCCAACTGCAAGCCACGTAATTATATCCAGTTGGCGCTTTGGCTCGGGGACTTTAATGCGGTGCGGCAGAGGGTGTTTGTCCGAATTATTGAATCCAAAATGCCACCTGAGTATAGTTCACCAAACCAAGGGAATTTCTTGCTTTTTCACCGAAAATCGAAACCCAAGCGACACTTACAATACACATCGCGTATATGCTCAATAAATTGATATTTTTGATAATCCTGATTGCTGCTGGGACTATTTTATTTCTTGTCTATGATGTTGCATTTAATTCGCCTTCGTACATCGAGGATTCAAGCACCTCGCAACTAGCCTCTCAATTGCATGCAAAGGTGTGCATTCACTTTAATGAGCCGAGTGTAAGTCCTGTTCATGCCTGTGGGAAATTTGATGTGCGTTATGGGGCAAGGAAGGAGGTTTCAATCCTACAAGTGTTTGGGGTTAGTGATCGAAATGAACAGGATTGGGTTATTTCTGTTGCTAAGGCTACAGCAAGCCAAGCGACTGGCCTGTCCAGAATAGAAATAATATTTTTTGAAAAGCTCAACTCGCAGGGCAGTCCAATCAGAGTGGAAACCATCCAAGAGAGATAACGTGCCTTCAGTAGAAATTCGCATCGATATTTGGGGAAGCGATGGTCTTCCACACACCTTCATGGTGCTTGACAATGGTAATGGGTTTGTCCAAGCCTACGGGTTTGGTCCAGTCGTAACAGGACTCAGCGGTCCTGGAATTATCCGGGACAATAACGCTCATGAGTTCGGAAAAACCACAGGTCCAATCTCCATATCGACTGAGCAGTACAACCGTCTTGTAGAGTATGTGAATAATAGCATTGCGCATCCTCCCTATTATTCGATCATGACTGAAGTGCAGTGCGCAATGTGGGTGAATAAAGGTTTGCAGTATGCTGAAATTTGGCATCCTGTGATGATTGGCGCTGATCCATACGCGCAGAACGTAGTGTTGTCATTTGTAAAGGGTGTGGAAACGCTACTTGCTGAAGCATATTCGAAATTTATATTTCCAACTTCACACCAAGCCACAATCGACCCCCACAAAATCACCTTCAACACCTACCGCTATCAATTAATTCCCATCAAAGCTGATCCGCTTGCGGTCGACCTGAATGGCGATGGGAAAATTGAAACAGTAGTCAGCGATGGGTTGGGTGGTCCACTGTTTGATCTCAATAACGACGGGATTAGGACTGCTACGGGCTGGGTGGGGAGTGGCGACGGTTTTCTGGTCCGGACTGGTGTCGGCGATGGAACGGTCACAAATGGAGCCTCTCTGTTTGGCGACAACACTGCCCTGAGTGGCGGAGGCAAGGCAAGCAACGGCTTTGAAGCGCTGGCCGATCTGGACAGCAACGGCGATGCAACAGTTAATGCCCAGGATGCCAGCTTCGGCGATCTGCGCGTCTGGCGCGATATCGATCAGAACGGTCTGTGTGACGACGGTGAACTCGTTAGCCTTGCCGCGCTTGGCATCCGGAGTCTGGACACCGCGGTCGCCTTCATTGCCAACAAAATTCTTCCGGGCGGGGTGCAGACGCAAACCGGCAGTTACACCCGTAGCGACGGCAGCACGGGAATGATGGCCGATATCGATCTGTATCAGGACAATTTCCATCTTCAATACGCGGATCACCTGACTGTACCGCAGGCCTTGCAGGGTCTGCCCAATCTGGAGGGCATTGGGCGGTTGCGTGACCTGCGCGAAGCCGCGACACTATCGACTGAACTGGCCGATGTGCTGGCGCGTTTCAGTGCCGCGGAAACCCATGCCGACCAGAAGGCGCTGATCGCCGACGTCCTGATCGAGTGGGCCAAGACCGACCCGAGCTACACCTCGGCCGGAGTACTTTTCCACAATGGTGCGGGCGGAGGTTTTTACGACAGCAATTCAAACAACATAATTTATTACAGTGTTTGGGGGGTGCCGACCCGCAACGTACCGAGCGACGATGGTATCTCGCTCAGCAGCGCCAGCGTCGACCGGATACGTTTTATCGATGCTGTTCGCAGTGCGCATACAACAGAGATCTGGAATGTCGGAATTAGCAATTCACTTGAGGATATTGGCTCGAGTTTCGATTACCTCAGCGAAACAATCTACGAGTCCTTGCTTACGCAAACGCGTCTCAAGAAATATCTGGACAGCATCGTCGTGTCGCTCGATGGTAATAACATCAGCTTCGATTTCTCTGCCCTGACACAACTCATTACCAGCCGTTCCGAACAGGATCCATTAAACGCCATCGCCGATCTGCACTACCTGAACAAACTCGCGGGCAATGTGCTGGAGCAACTGGGTTGGAAGGAGGGAACTGGCCTATTGGGTAGCTTGATCAGAACGGCGCCAGAAAGTGAGACCCGCCAGAGCTTGCTGGCAGACCTGAAAATCAGAATGGTCAGCAGCAATGCAAGCGCCACCAGCGCTGACGACACCCTTTATAGCGGGGACGGCCCCTGGTCGATCAATGCGGGCGCAGGCAACGATACTGTGGTTTGCGGCGCTGTCGGGCAGGCCGTGCGCGGCGAACAGGGTGACGATGCCTTGTATGGCGGCTCCGGCAACGACACGCTGAGCGGAGACGGCGGCAACGACAAATTATCAGGAGGCGCCGGGAACGACGTTTTGCGCGCTGCGTTTGCCCTGACGCACAGCGGGATGGATTACAGCTACCAGGAGAATGACGCCAACACTTTGGAGGGCGGGGTAGGGGATGATCGCCTTTATGGCGGAGGCGGTGCGGATACCTACCGCTACAGCCTGGGCGATGGTGCGGACACGATCTACGAAACCTACTACCATCCCGACACATTCGTTACATCGGATACGGCTAGCGACAAGATTGTTCTCGATGCCGGAATTACGCCGAACGAAGTCAGCGTCATTCGTAATAGTGGCGACCTGATCCTGAAGTTTGCCAACTCGGTTGGTGACCAGATCACGATCTCCAACTGGTACGACGCCGCAAAGAATCGCATTGAGCAGGTGGTATTCGCCGATGGCACCACATGGGACCGTGCGACGCTGCACGCAGCCGGGCTGGTCGTGGAAGGCACTTCTGCTGCGGACCTGTTGCGCGGGTTCGGCAACGAAGGGGATCAACTGTACGGCAACACCGGCAATGACACCTTGATGGGCTATGGCGGCAGCGACACGCTCGTGGGCGGCGTCGGTGACGACATGCTCAGGGCGGCGTACATCTCCGCAGGCGGAATCGACTTCAGTCCGCAGGAGACCGATGCCAACACCCTCGAAGGTGGTGCAGGGAATGACCAACTTTATGGCGGCGCCGGTTCGGATGACTACCTCTACAATCCGGGGGACGGGGCCGATACGATCCACGAAACCGGCTATGTCAGTTTTGATGGCTTCAGCAAATCCGACACCGCGACCGACCGGATCATTCTTGGCACGGGAATAACGGCAGAGGATGTCATGGTTTCGCGCAGCGGCACCGACCTGATCCTGAAGTTCATCGACTCGGATGATCAGGTCACGCTATCCGGTTGGTATAACACCTCTGGCAGTCGCATCGAGCAACTTGTGTTTGACGATGGCACTGTGTGGAACCGTGCCACATTGAACGCTGCCGGTCTGCTTCAGCAGGGTACCCCCGCAGCCGAGACACTCCGTGGCTTGAGTAACGAGGATGATGTGATTGACGGCCTTGGCGGCAATGACCAGCTTTTTGGCAGCACCGGAAACGATGTCTATCTTTTCGGTTCTGGCTCGGGGCAGGACACGATCAATGAGAACGACGGCACGCTCGGCAATGTCGACACCATCCGGTTCAAGGCTGGGATTTCGCCTGAGAGCGTGACGTTTGCCAAGGTTTCGAGTGCGCTGGTCCTGTCGGTCAGCGGAACGACAGATACGATTACAGTGGCGAACTGGTTCAACGGCGCGCAATACCGCATTGAGCGCATCGAATTCCTCGACGGCGCGGATAACACGCCGGGCACAGCGTGGACAACGGAAGAGATAGATCAGGCGATAGAGGCTGACAACCCAAATGTGGCACCGGTACTCGCCAATTCATTGGCAGACCAGGTGACTTACGAAAATATCCCCTTCGCATTTACGCTTCCGGCGAATATGTTTACCGATGGGAACGTCGACGATCAACTGACGTATTCGACCAAGCTGGGCAACGGCGACACCCTGCCGGTTTGGCTCCATTTTGCGGCAGGGTTGCGCCAGTTCTCAGGGATTGCTGTGACTGATGCACTGGGACTATGGGTGCTGAGTGTGACTGCGACCGACCCTGCAGGCGAAAGTGCCAGCGGCACTTTCGTGCTGGTTGTGGCGCATCACGTCCCCGGTAGTGATGCTAATGATGTGTTGAATGGAACGGCGTCGCTCGACATGATCGAAGGTCAGGCCGGCGATGACACCTTGAGTGGCAGCCAAGGCGGCGATACGCTGAAGGGAGGCGTTGGCAGCGATGTTTATGTCATCGACGATGCGACTTATACCCTGATTGAGCCCTATGGCGAAGGCCTCGACATTGTGCGAAGCTCGGTCAGCCATGCGCTCGGGACGAATCTGGATTACCTGGAATTGACGGGTAACGAGGCCATCGATGGCACCGGGAACGGACTCGACAATCTCCTCACTGGGAATGCAGCCGACAACCGTCTCAGCGGGGAGGGCGGCGCAGATACCCTGGATGGCGGTGAAGGCGCGGATACGCTGGTCGGCGGGGCGGGTAATGACATGTTCGTGGTCGATGATGACGGCGATGTCATCCTGGAAGATGCCAATGGCGGTAAGGACACAGTGCGTGCTTCGTTGAGCTACACACTGGGAGCAGACATTGAAAGTCTGATCCTGACCGGGATGGACGCCCTGGATGGTACGGGCAATGCGCTGGACAATTTTATGATCGGCAATACTGCAGCCAATCGTCTCGAGGGCGGTGCTGGCAACGATACACTCAATGGCAGAACTGGCGCTGACACGCTTTCCGGAGGACCGGGCGATGATACTTATGTTGTGGACAATATTTTTGATCGCGTCGATGAACTGGTAAATCAGGGTCTTGATGTGGTCAACGCCTCAGTGAGTTTCCACCTTCCGGAAAACATCGAGGATCTGGTTTTAACCGGCAGAAAGACGCTGACCGGTACCGGCAACGCCCTGGACAACAGACTGACCGGCAATGCTTCGGCGAATACGCTCGATGGCGGTGTCGGCGCCGATACGCTCAGCGGTGGCCTGGGCAACGATGTCTATTGCATCGACAATGCGGGCGATGTCGTGATCGAAAACGAAGGAGAAGGCGTCGATATGGTGCAAAGCAGGGTCAGCTATGCGCTGGGTGCTGATCTGGAGAATCTGACCTTGCTGGGCGACGCATCGCTCAACGGGAGTGGCAACCAATTCGACAATAATCTCAAGGGAAATGCGGGCGCCAATCAACTGGCAGGCGCCCAGGGCAACGACACGCTTGATGGTGGCGGCGGCGCCGACACTTTGACCGGTGGTACCGGCAATGATCTGTATTGGGTCAATGACGCTGGCGACCAAGTCGTCGAAGCGGCAAACGAAGGTATCGATGGCGTGATGACGACAACCAGCCATCAACTCGCCGACAACGTCGAGAAATTGACGCTCTCTGGCACGATGGCAATCAATGGCACCGGCAATGTACTCAACAATCTGCTGATCGGGAACGCAGCTGGCAATCGTCTCAACGGCGGGCTCGGCAAGGATACCTTGAAGGGGGGAGGAGGTACCGACACGCTCGCGGGCGGAGCGGGGGATGATGTGTATGTCGTCAGCGATGCGGAAGCGAGGCTGATAGAAAATTCAGGCGAAGGTCTCGATACCGTGCAAAGCACCGTGGATTACGCCTTGGGCGCTAATCTGGAGCGCCTGAGTCTGCTCGGAACCGCTGCCTTGAATGCCACGGGCAACGAACTCGATAATCAATTGACCGGGAATCCGGCGGACAACCAACTGATCGGTGGCGGTGGCAACGACATACTCAATGGCGGTGCCGGAGCGGATACCCTGGTTGGCGGGGCAGGCAATGACGTGTATATCATCGACAACAGCGGCGATGTCGTCCTGGAATATCCGGATGAAGGAATCGATACCGTGCAAAGCACCCGGAATTACACGCTGGGAGACAACCTGGAGAATCTCGGCCTGACAGGGAGCGCCTCGAATGCTGTCGGCAATGCCCTGGATAACCGTATCACCGGCAATTCCGGTAACAACCTACTCACCGGCCTGCATGGCAACGATACATTGAACGGCGGCCCGGGTGCCGATACGCTGAGCGGAGGCGCGGGAGACGACAGCTACATGGTTGATGATCGTGCGGACCGGGTTGTTGAAGCAGATAGTGCAGGAGAGGATGTTGTCTATAGCACGGTGAGCTATTCTCTGCCAGCCAATGTCGAGCACTTGTCTTTGATGGGCAGCGCTCAAACCGAGGGATCAGGTAACGACCTCGACAATCAGCTGACCGGCAACGCTGGCGCAAATACACTGAATGGCGGCGCCGGGGAAGATACGCTGAATGGCAAGTCGGGCAGTGATCGAATGTCCGGAGGTACTGGCGATGACATCTATCATGTCGACAACCCTGGCGATGTTGTCATCGAAAACCTGGCCGAAGGCAAGGATACGTTGATGAGCAGCGTCGGGCGGGCGCTGGATGCCAATGTCGAGAACCTGATACTGCTCGGCACAGCGAGTTTGAGCGCCAGTGGCAATGCGGGAAACAATTTACTGCGTGGGAATGCCGGCGTAAATACGCTCGATGGGCAGGCGGGCACTGATTTCCTGGAGGGTCTGGCGGGCAACGACCAACTCACCGATATTCTCGGCAGAAATTACCTGAACGGCGGGGCAGGCAACGACCAACTCAGCGCAGGGCCAGGCAACGACCTGGTGATAGGCGGCAGCGGCAATGACGAAGTCAATGCCGGCGATGGCTGGAATGTCATCGCGTTCAACCGGGGTGATGGCAACGACACGATCAGCTTTGACAGCAGCGCGAGAGACACCATTAGTCTTGGCAACGGTATCGCGCATGCCGATCTGTATTTTCGGAAGAAAGGCTACGATCTCCTGCTGGACACAGGGCGTGGCGAAGGCATGACATTCAAGAATTTCTATGTCGCTGCCAGCGGCAATAACGATCTTTACCTGCAAATCGTAACTGAATCCATGGTCGGTTACGCGGCCAGCTCGGTCAACCCATGGCTGCAAAAAAAGATACAGGGATATGATCTCAGCGGTTTGATCGCAGCTTTCGACACGGCACGCGCAGCCACACCGACAATAACCAGCTGGGCGCTCAGAAACGCGCTCGATCAATGTCGATTGTTCGCATCGGATGATTCAGCATACGGTGGCGACCTGGTTTATCAATACGGCAGGAACGGGACGTTGTCAGGCTTTGAACTCACGGCGGCAGAAGAAATATTGAGTGACCCGCCGTTCGCTTCCCAAATCCAGGTGCTGCATCCGTTTTATGGTTTTCAGGATGGCTTAACGCTGATGGCTTGATGTTATAAGCTCAAGGCGGCAGTAAGCATGCGCCATCAGGCTCCCGGACAAGCATTTCTATTGACGCTCGTGGGCTATGTGAATAAAATCCGCAACTCGTTGTTCCTCGATAGCTCAGTCGGTAGAGCGCCGGACTGTTAATCCGTAGGTCCCTGGTTCGAGCCCAGGTCGGGGAGCCAACCCTTTACAGAATGGGGCACCGTTAGCGGTGCCCCGTTTCCCATAGCTGTCACAGCACCCGCCAAAGCGGCCTTACTGCCGGTAATTTCGGCCTGATTGCCTGTCAGCCTTATCTCGCTTACGAGTCGCCGCAGATATTCCTTGCCGAACCCGCTGGAACGATCTAGAAGCTTGATCCGTAACGCCTTACAGAACAACTCGACCTGACGCGGCTTGATTTCAGGCAAGGCGTGCCGACGCTTGAAGCCTGCCATCTCTAAAAGAAGTTCCTGCCGCCGGGTGTGCAGCTTATGACTGCGCTGCTGTAGCGTGGCATCAAGAGGTAGCAGACCTTTCTCCACCGCCTCGAACAGCCGGTTTGTCGCCGCCTGCAGTTCGTCCAGTTCGCGCTGCAATCCTTTCAGTTCCTGCCCTTCCGCCCCCTGCGCGGCCTTGATTTGCCCCTTGAGGTCGGCCAGCATGGTCTTGACACGATTTTTCTCAAAAACCTGATCCGCCAAGGCATTCAGCACCGCGCCATCCAGCTTTTCCATAGGCACCGCCGGATTGTCGCAAAGGTGATTACCCTTGCCTATTCGGGTTTGGCATTTGTAGTAGCGATATTGCCCGCTCTTGCCTGTCATAAGAGTCATTCCAGCCCCGCAGCACCCACACTTGAGCAAGCCCGTCAGCAAGGTCTTGGAACCAATGACGCGAGGCGGCACCATCTTGAATGCACGGGATGCTTTGCGCTGCTGCACTGCCTCGAATCGTTCTTTATCAATGATGGCTTCGACGGTGTGCAACACCCATTCGGAAGCGGGCTTGGTAATGCGGGTCTTATTGTCCTTCTTGTTGAATAAGCATTCCCCGATATAGGTGCGGTTCGATAGCACTTCATGGACGCGGCCCCGTGTCCATTTGGCGCCGCGCAAGGTTTGCCCCCGGTCGTTCAGATAGGTGGCGATCTGCTTCGCTCCCATTGTTTCGCCGCCGTTGCCTTGTAGGTAAAGATCAAAGACCTTCTTGACTTGGAGCGATTCCACCGGATCAATGGACAGACGTTTCTTGTGTTTCCCCTTGTTGCCAACCGCATCCACTTCGACTGACCGATAGCCGAAGGGAGGCCGGGAACCGTTGGTATAGCCTTGGCGAGCATTCTCTTTCATGGCGCGCAGCGTGTGCTTGCCGTTCTCTTTGCTCTGATACTCGTCGAATATGGAAAATATCTTGCGCGCCATTTCGCCCGAAGGATCATCGTTGGTTTGCTGTGTAATGGAGATTACTTTGACGCCTGCCCGCTTGAGCTTGCGTTCGTAGAGCGCGAATTCAAGCGAGTCGCGGAAGAAACGCGACAGGCTATGCACGATGATGGCTTCGAATGGCGCGGGGTTCTGCATCGCCTCACAGATCATCTGTTGGAAAACTGGCCGCTTGTCATCAGTAGCCGATTCTCCCGGCTCGATGTATTCCTCGCCAACGCTGTAGCCGTTTGCTTTGCACCAATCACGCATCTGTCGCAACTGATCAGGTATCGATAACCCCTTTTCGGCCTGCTTGACGGTAGAAACTCTTGCGTACAATGCAACTGTCATTGCCTCACCCCTCTCATGTCTTCGAAACCGGGTTATCCACCGCCGGCCAGCCGCCTGCGTTAGAGGCGCGCATCCGGCCGGCCGTGGATAACCCTTTCTGAATCAATTGCAATTCTCTTCATCCAACTGCTGCACAAGCTTGATAAGCTCAGGCAGCATCGCGATAATCAATCCAAGTTCTTCAACGCCGGCCATCGCTGGCAGTTCCTGAGCGAAACAGACTTCGATCTGCAGTTCTTGGCTCACTCATCGTGGCACCCCCTTTCCTGCAGTTTCGGCCTGCCCATGCCTAACCGTTCCATGCTTCTTCAGCAAGGCGTCCAATTCCGTTAGAAAGCCTTGTGTTCCAAACTCGTCCAGAGCAAAAGTACGAAACGCCTCATACTGTCCCTTGCCGGGAATACCTATCTCTGCTGCACGCAGTACCCGATTCAAATGCGTATGCAGGGTGTCGACGATAGCGTTGTGAAGATCGCTCACCGTTGCCCCAATCGCATTTCGTCAATGCGCCGCTGAACATCGCCATCCCAATTCAGTGGATCGTGTATCCGATTAAGGAGCTTGCTCAATTTCTCCATGGCTTCTTCGAGGCCGATCTTATTGTTACTGCTTTTCAAGCAGTAAATTGCCGCTAACCGTTTCATGTAGCCGTAGACACTCGTTCCAAGGCGTATCAGCCGCTCGTCGAGCATGGTTTGGGGGTCGCACTCCCGAACTACGCCCAAACCCTCCATGGCCTCAATTCGCTGCTGCAAATCGATCCAAAGCGAATGCAGAGGCCAGCGCGAACGATTGCTATCCCCGCCACTGATGCGCAAGGTGGTGTGATCATTTACGAGATAGCGCAGCAGGTCGCCTTGACGCTCGGCCAAGTCTTCAAGGGTACGTATGCCAAAACGTTTGAGAATTTCCTTACGTGTCTGCCATTCGATGCGCCAGACGCCGCTCTCAACACCCCACAAGGTATAGAACCAAGATTTTGCGCTCTTTTCTTCTATCTCGTCACACTTGTTATAGACCCGCAGCACGAGGTCGCCTGACCCAAAGCGAAAGGTCTGAACGCGTCCATCTTTGCGGTGTTGCGCGTCTTTATCCGCCATTGAGATAAAACTGTCTTCGTCGAAATCGATCTCAGGAATCTGGTAATCGAAAGTTAGATCAACTCGGGACAGTTTTTCGGGGCGATAAGGCACCATGCCGACCGACCCGGCCCAGGTTAGGAAGCGTTGATGCAGGGCTTGCGCACCGATATGCCAAAGTGCGAAGGAGCGGAAGGCTACGAAAAAATTGGGTTTGTTGAATTCGCCGCACTGGACGCTGAACACATCATTTTCTAGAAGGAAGGCGTAGCCGCTGCCGGTGCCATGCGAAGCCAGCAAGAATTCCTCGGTGCCCAATCGAATCCACGTGGGGCGCTTGCTTTTCGAAGCCCGTAGGATTTCCTTTTCGACACCGAGCACTGTGAAGTCAAATGGTGTATCGCTCAGGCCGGGCTTCTGCATGAGCCAGTAGGCACATTCGATGGTATCGAAACCAGAAATGAGGAAACGGAATTGCACGGGAATTTCCATAGCCGTTAGCTACTTTCCCTTTTCAGTAGGGCTTCCTCGATCGATCGCATACTTATTAGGACAGTGCCTTCCGCACCCCACGCGTCTAAGCTCTTGCTTCGGTGAATGCGATCATTGATTGCCTGACGAGTTACGCCCAATAACGCTGCGGCATGCCCAGGGGATACGACTTCAGACGGAATCTCTCCTGATGCTATTGCATTTGCCAGCTCGCTAACAGATTTAAAGTTCTTCATGAAAGCCCATCAACAAAACGATAATGCACTTTACGACGTAAAGCCTTACGTTGTCAAGTGCTGTGAAAAGGCCTATTTATTGGTTGAAAGATTTATCCCGCGTGCTACCACCCGAACGTGAGTTCGGGCGGTAGCACGAGAATGTCTTTGTCTTGCCTTGGCTATCCCGTTGATGTAGCCTCTGTCGCATAATGGTCAATCAGGGGTTTCTGCCCTGTGATTTGGCACGCACGAGGAGATTAAATGACCTGGATAGCGTTAATAGTCGTCGCACTAGTGGTGATCGTCATCTTCAAGAAATCAAGTATCTTGAACTCCTCAGATGATGCAACTCCATATGTGAAGGCTAGCGCATTGTTTACCCCAGCAGAACGATCATTTTTTGGAGCCCTAACCCTAGCCGCCGAAAAGGATTTCATTCTTTTTGGCAAGGTGCGTATCGCCGATGTTCTGTTCGTCAAAAATGGGGTGGATCGGCCTGCTCGCAATAAGGCGTTCCATCGTATTAGCAGCAAGCACTTTGATTTTGTACTTTGCTCACCGACTGATCTATCGGTCCTATGTGCAATTGAACTGAATGACAATTCACACAACCAAGTAAAGCGACAAGAACGTGACGCTTTTGTACAACGTGCCTGCGAAGCGGCATGCCTTCCCTTAATCACATTCCAGGCAAAAGCCTCTTACTCCGTGGTTGAGGTTGCAAGTGCAATTGCTGCTGCCTTGTCCTCAAACAAAGCAAATAAGTCCATTGATCAAATAGAAAAGGCAAGTCAAACGCGAATTGAACCGCATATTTAATTAAACCAATGTATCCATAGCCCCCCGTGTTACTTGAATGGGGAAACGCTTTCCCTTTGGAGGAGAAATGAGTAAAGAAAAAGGAATTGCACATGACGTCATGAAGCAGTCACTCAAAGGACCAGTTAAGCAATCTGTCGGTGCAGTATTCGATACTATCAACCGAGCGGTCGAAGCTCTTGATCTATTTGGGACATACGGGAAAACTCAAAAAGGCCATATCAAGACTTCTCATGTAAACATCAAGTTATTAGGAATGACTTCGCCCATTCCGTTAGCTCGTATTTACTATCCAACCCGTGTTTCAACGACAATCCGCAGACGTTTGTATGAACAAGAATGGCTGAGCGAAAACGCAAAAATAAGTTCCGTTCCAAAGATGGAGCAGCGACGCAAGAATCCTACTGTTGTTGATGCGGCGGAGTATGTTAGAACAAACTCTAAAGTAGTCGTACTTGGCGGCCCCGGTGCTGGAAAGACTACGTTTCTTCGTTTCCTTGCCCTAATGCATGCTGACTGCATTGACAATGCACCAGCACATATGGACTTACTGCCATTCTTTGTTCATCTTCCTCATTTCGCAAAAACAAGAAGTGGACTATTTGAGTTTGCGATTGATACGCTATTGAAAGCGACAGATCAGCACGCAGAAGACTTTGCTACTCGACTCTTTGGGGCAGGGAGTGCCCTGCTTCTACTTGATTCATTTGATGAGATCCCCCGGGCGCAACGTAGTAACGTGATCACCAGAATAAAGGCCTTTGAAACCCTCTATCCCAATGTCCGAATTGTAATTTCCTGTCGAACTGCTGATTATGAAGAATCTCTACCGAATTTTTGTGAAGTTGAAGTCTCTAGATTGAGTCATGAAGCCATCGCAAAGATAATTCGTGCATGGTTTGATGGAGAAACAAGCAAGGCAACTGAATTGATTAATTTAATCAAAAATGATGGCGGTGTTGAGGGCCTAACCGAAACCCCATTGCTACTTAGCCTGTTATGTATCCAGTACCGCCACGATTTGCAGCTACCAAAACGCAAAACCGAACTCTACAAACGTTGTCTTTACGCGTTATTGCGCGACTGGGATTCTGAACGTGGTTTTTCACGTGACACTTCATACGAAAGCATGTCGGACGACAGAAAAGAACGGCTATTTGAGCATATTGCCGGGAAGTTCTTTATTGAGCAGGAATCGTATGAGTTTAGAAAAGAACAGGTATTAGATGTTGTTGGTGAATTTGTAACTCGTCTTGATATACCCGAATCGGAAGCTGCGCGAATTATTGATGAGATTGAGCGACACCATGGGATTCTCGAACAGGTATCGCAGGACTATTTCAGTTTTAGCCATACCTCAATGCAAGACTATTTTGTTGCAAGGCATTTACTGTCAAAGAGAACTGAGCTAGAGCTACTTTCAGAAAATATAGAAAATGAAAACTGGTACCCTATAGTTGAATTCGTTCTTGCTCTAGCTGAGGATCCGACTCTTATCTTAAATTTATTGATTCGAAAATCGGACATGAAAGGATTGTCCAACTTCCCGCCTATGGCGCGCCGAACAAAGCTATTAATGCTTTTACACAGAGGCATGTTATCCGCGCCATTTGTAACCAGAGAATTATCAAAACAGTGCTATGAGCACTTGGTCAAATCGCAAATTCAGATGGCAGGAATTTTTGAGTCTGGGAAAGTAATCCCGTTTCCAGAACTAGGAAGTTTTGGCGTCCGACACGTTCTATTCTATATGGATCGGCCACGACCAACGTTGGGCGATGCATTGGGGCCGTATCGTAAATTTTCCAATCAGATACTTACATCGCCTTTGAATGGTTATGCAACTGCTTGCTTGACTGCTGCCGATGCATTGCAGTTAAGCACTGAACAGGTTGTTAACCATAGCCCACTAGATAGCCTCGCAAATGATGCAACGATCCTAAATCTTATTATGCCCTTAGGTACGGGATGGCCTGAGGAAGTAGCAAGCAGGCTCCACAACATAGAAAAGCGAAATAATATCGGATTTGTTAAGAACATTATTCAGCGATCCCTAGCCTTCATTGATAGCCAGTAATATAAACCATACATATATTTCTTTGCCTTACCTAGGCCGATAAGAAGCGCAAATATCCAGCGCCAAGATTTGCCAAGTCTAGCGAGCCAAGAAAGGTACTGTGAAAAACTCTTTCCAGTGTCCACTTTCGGCATTTCGGGAGCTCCTTAGCAGATAGGGAACGATAGTTCCCAGTGCCCAGATTTATCTGGATTGGCGAGCCAATAAGATTCAAGTGCTTAGGCCATCCATTGCGGGTGGCCTTTGTGCTTTTCAGGAGATCGGGTATTACAAGCAACCTGGACATAATGTGGCTATGGATTTTGTTCTGACTGATCATGCAGCAGTCAGAAGCCCGGCGGCGGCAGATCTCGCCGCCATGGAGTTCGCAGTTCGCGCGGCATAGATTAATCTCATGAAATCGACATCTTCGTCTGCTACCTCTAAACCACCTCGCACTGAAATCATGGTGCTCAAATAGTCACATTTTCCCCAGCCAGTTAGTCTAGCCGGTACTCTTACGCCGACCGAATGATGTGACTGTCTTTTCCTGTGGCGCTTCGACGAGTTGCTTCAGGCAAGCGAGGCAGTAGCATCCAACATTGGACTGTGTAATCGTTACAGGAGGCAAAGTGGTACACCAGCAGGGCTTTTCCTTATCGCCTGCGCCACAGCTAAACTCGGCACCGCACTTAGGGCAAATGTTCGTTGTAGTCATTTAGCTATCTCTCTGGCATCGCTGGTAGTAGATGCTGACTGTTACTACTATGGTGGACAGTCTACAGAACATATACCCATAGCTCTACTCCTTGTCGATTTCCTCTGCCATTGCCTTGGCACGCTTGATGTCTCGGCTTTGTGACCATGGTTGCTACGCGGCGGCCAGGTCCTCTTCCTCGTTCCTTAGCCTATATGGTTTGATCAGCACTTCCGCCGGCAGCTTCAAACCATCTGCCACGCGGCGAATCCTATCCAGCGATAGGAGGCGGGTCCGGTTCAGAATGTCGGCTACACGGCCACGCGGACCGATGAAGCGGACATACATCATTCCCTGGTCGTAATGCACAGCTAGCTTTGATGGACCTGTGATTTAATGAAAAGAGCGGTATTTCGCCTTGTATTCATTGGTTATTGGCGTCAAGTAATGCGGCGAATCGGTCGTAATTAGGCGCAGGAAGGCGGTTAGGGAAGCGCATGTCGAGGTCTGCAGGCTCGGCTGCTCAGTATCGGTCTTTGGCGTGTCTATTGGGAGTGGCGTTGCGATGAAGATGTCA
>Ga0172380_10005476_pt1 | contig 15373 bp, 7 predicted proteins | sample Leawe162metaG_FD_119747 | JGI IMG/M metagenome (GOLD analysis project Ga0172380, IMG submission 119747) | Leachate microbial communities from a municipal landfill in Southern Ontario, Canada - Leachate well 162 metaG | ecosystem: Engineered > Solid waste > Landfill > Unclassified | place...
CCGCCTGAAGTTCCTCCTGAAACGCCACCCGATGTTGCGCCAACGGATCCTGTCGTGACGCCTGAGACCCCAACGGTCACGGAGCCTCCAGTCACTCCTGAAGCTCCCGCGGTAGAGCCGGAAACACCACCCGTCTTAACTGAGGTGGTAATTGATGTTGAACTTTCTGTAGATGGGCTCCCACTACCTGTGACGGGAACCGGCGTTGATGTCCTTCCGGGCACAACGGCAAGGATAGAGGTAACGGTTGACTCAGCGGAGCCTCCCGAGAGCGTTATTGTGGTTATAGGGGAGGCGACGTCTGTGCTCTCCTCATCAGGTGACGGAATATTTACAGGGATCGTTGAGCTTCCTACTGGCCGAGAAAGTGTCAACGTGATTGTGACGGAACAGGGCGGCGAGCAAACAACAGAAACGGTTGCTCTCAGAAATCTTGCTGGTTCTGTGTACGAGATAGTGGACGGAGTGCGGGTGCCAGTAGGAAATGCGGTTGTGACCGTGTACGAGGTGAAGCGCGGGAATAGAGCGCTTTGGGACGGTTCGCCGAATCCGGTTTTCTCCGACGATGGTTTCAGCTGGTACGTGCCGGATGGAACGTATTTCGTGGTAGCACAGAGGGACGGCTACGAGGAGGCGAGTGTCACTGTTCGGGTGATAAATTCTATTCTTGCTCCAGAAATTGAAATGCGAAAGACAGGTGCGGCAATAGTTCCGATATTGCCTCCTGTAGTTATGGATACGGCCAGACTCGTTTCGAGTTTCCTTGATTCGCCTCAGGTTGAGACAACAGCGAAGATAGCCTCTCCTGTAGTGGCCGCCCTGGCGGTTGCATCCGTAGCTACGCTCGCAACCGGTTTTCCATTTTTGACCTATTTGCGATATCTGTTCACTTCTCCGTTTCTGCTTTTCGGCAGATCCAAGAGGAAAACATTTGGCGTTGTCTATAACGGTATAACGAAAGTTCCGCTTGAGCTTGCCATTATCCGACTATATCGATCAGATACCAAGCGTCTCGTTAAATCAGTCGTCACCAATGCGAAAGGGCAGTACTTCCTCTTTGTTGGCGAACCGGGAGATTATTATTTAACCGTCACTAAACCGGGATTTGTCTTTCCAAGCACCTATTTGCAAGGCGTTCAGCATGACGGTACATATTTGGATGTTTACAGCGCACAGCAGATTCGCGTAACCGAAAAAAATGCGGTCATTGCAGCCAACATTCCCCTTGACCCGTCTGACGCGCCGGAATTTCAGGGGGTAAGGCGATTGAAGACCAAGCGGTTCTTGCGCGTGTTTCAAAAAGTGACTGCGCCGCTTGGTGTTTTGGGTTCACTTATTGTGCTTGCTGTCCTCCCCTCGGTATTCGCGCTTGTCATGGTGTTTATACAGATTATCGTACTTCTTTTTTCCATCAAACTTGCGTGGCCAAAGAAGCCCAAGGGCTGGGGCTATGTGCGTGAAGGAAAACGTGCGAAAGGATTGGGGAACGTTGTCGTTCGGCTCTTTGAACCGAGGTATAATAAACTCGTCGAGTCGACGCTCACGGACAGCCGCGGGCGCTATGCTTTCCTTTTGGGTCCAAACGAGTATTACGTAGCCTTTGATAAAGAAGGTTTTACGCAAAAAATCGTTCGTCCCATTGATTTCAAAGCACAGACTGAACCCGCGCCTCTTACCGTTAACGTTGCTCTCGACCGACGTTAGGGAAGGTTACATGAAGAATCGCGCAATCCATTTGATCTCTCGCATTTTTGCGGGCAGCTTGCTCGTAAGCTTTTTTGTTTTCTCGGGCTCGGTTGTTCAGGCTGCTTCTGCGCCGAATGTGGTGAGCTATCAGGGGAGACTTTTGAACTCAAATAGCGTGCCAGTTTCCGCTGCAACGGCGAGCATGATTTTTGAACTTTACGATGCATCTTCTGGCGGTACCTGTTTGTGGAGTAACTCGTCTTCGAGCTGCGCTACCGCAACCGCCCGCACCGTTACACTCACTGACGGACTTTTTTCTGAGAATTTGGGAGATACGGGGGCATCGTACGCCGCAATTCTTGATTCTACGTTTGCGAGTAATGGCACCGTGTATCTGAAGGTGACGGTAGAGGGGGAGGCTCTTACGCCGCGCAAGCAGATTGCTTCAGCGCCCTATTCCCTCAATTCAGATTCCTTGGATGGTTTGGATTCTGATAGCGATGGATCGACGGCCGCTGCTATTCCCGCCTTAAACTCAAGCGGCGCGCTTGTTATCACAGGAAACCCGAGTGCGGCTACGGTTGGTGCAGGCTCGCTTTACGTCAATCCTGCATCGGGAGATATGGCAGCGGACGATACGATATTTGGCATTGGCGACGGCGGAACTGACAGGTTCAGAGTGGACAAGGAAGGGGATGTCTTTATTAAAACGGTTGAGCTTGATGGCGTGGGTGTGAGTAATGTCACCTCTGGAGCTTCACTTATTGGTGTTTATGATGAGCTTGATAATTCAAACTCCCTCAACGTTCAGGACGTACTCGATGATTTTGATGTCGTTATCACAGGCTTAGCATCCGGATCTTCAAAGTGGACGGATGCCGGAACATTCACATTTCTTACCTCAGATACGGATGATCTTGTGGTAGGTGGTACGACCGTCGGCACGGCTTCATTGTTCTTTGATGAAGGGGCGTCCATGCTGTATCTTGGAGAAGATGGTGTTTCAAGCGGCTCGATTACTTTTTATACGCCGTTTGCTACTGACCCAGCGATCGATTCTGATGGGTCCGGTCACTTTAGTTTCTCCGCGGTCCAACATAATTTTAATGATGCAGTTGGTAATTTCCTCGCGCGGATAGTTGATGATGGGACGACGGGTCACGTAGTATCTTCAAATGGATATTTGACGGCTGCCGCATCAGGACTGGATACATCCGCTGCTGGGGCACTTACCATCGGAAACACTACCGCAACTTCAGTCAGTGTCTGTAATTCTGCGGCGTGCGATACGCTTTTACTTGGAAGTAATGCAGATGCAGATACGATTACGATCGGCGATGCAGCCAGCGATACGACTTCCTTGAATGGCCTGACGGTGGCGATTGATTCCGGCGATTGGGACATCACAACAACGGGCGCCATCACCGGTGTCGCCTTTGACGCGAATGGCACCGGCAACAGTCTTTCGAATGTAGATAACGCTGATCTTACGAATGACACGATTGACTTTGACAAGATGGTTGACGCAGGAGCACTCGACGCTGCTTGGAGTGTAACAGGCACTGCTGGCGAGACGATTACCTTTGCTCGTACTTTGACCGATGCAACAGCAGAGAACGGCGCCACCATGAACTTCACCGCTGCTGATACCACGGCGGCAACCGCGGCACAGTTTGGCCTCTACCTAGATAACCTCGCTTCCACGGAAGGACTCGATGCTTCACTCGTGATTGATAACTCTGATGCGGATGATGCCGTAGGTGATGGTATTCGGTTTGTGGACGGCGGCGGTACGTTTACGGATTTTATTGATACGCCATCGTCTGTGTTCAAGGTTGATGGAAGCGGTAACGCCACACTTGTTGATCTCATCATTTCCGGAGGGAACATTAATCCATCCGCAGCACTAACTATTGGCGACAACGGAGACACGCTCGCGCTCGATTCTTCGGATTGGGATATTGGCGCTACCGGCGATATGACCGGCATTGGCGCACTAACGATGGACGGTGCATTCAGCCAGACCGGTGCTACTACTTTCTCCACGGGCACTGGAGCGGTTTCTCTGAACGGCGCCACCACAGTCGCTACTGGCAACACGTTTACAGCCAATGGCGTGGTGGCTCTTGGTGATAACGGAGACACGGTAGCAATTGATTCCTCAGATTGGGATATTGGTACCACTGGTGATATGACTGGTATCGGCGCTCTCACCATGGATGGGAACTTCTCACAGACCGGCGTGACTACATTTGGTACTGGTACCGGAGCGGTTTCTCTGAACGGCACTACGACCATTGCGAGCGGAAGTAATTTGAGTCTTGTTGACGGAACCATTACTCAAACTTCTACTGCTTCCGGCAATATTAATACCCTCACAGCGAATTCTTTGACTGCGGGGACTGCCTCCAAGATTAGTTCGTCCTCTAACGTGATGACCTCCGGCGCTTTGTTGTCACTGCAAAAGACCGCTTCGGCGGGTTCCGCTGCTTTTACAGGTCAAATAGAAGATATCCGGTACATTTCAACATTCACGAGCGGCGTGGGATTGAACTCGAGCGGCAACATGTTGAACATTACGCGTGATATCACCCTGAACAACGTGGGGAATACGCATACCATTTCTGGTGCTGTTGCAGCTTTCTCAAATGCAGGAACCCAGACGGCAGGTACGCTTACGGATACGAGCAAAATTCTGACTTTGACCCAGAGCTACGCCTCTGCTTCAGGGGACGTTCTCACGCTTTCCAATGCAGGCACCGGCAATGACATTTCTGGTACCTCCAACACCTGGAATATTTCTTCGGCTGGGCTTATCACAACGGCAAGCGATGTAGCTTTGAACGGCGGGGATCTTACTTCTACTTCGGCAACGTTCAATCTCCTTGATGCCGCGAGTAACTCAACAACGATGGAGATAGGCGGAGTTACCACGGACCTCGGAAATACCGTCAGTATTGCCACAAATTCCACCACCGCTGATACGATCACGATCGGCAATACGAACGCTACTTCTACGCTTGCTTTGAATTCCGGTGCTTGGAATATGGCAACTACGGGTGTTTTGACCATGACGGCAACAAGCGCCCAAACGACGGCTATTGATATTACGGATACAGATTACACCAACGCGTTTTCGATTGGCGACAACAATATTACGGGTAATACGTACTCGCTTATCGGTACTACTGCAACCATCAACTTTGACAACTTTGACGTGGCATCGAACGGAGCTGTTACAGTGACGGGCGGCCAGGGAATCGATACCAGTGGCGCTGGTGCCTTGGCACTCGGCAATCTGAATGCAACATCTGTTACCATCTGTAACTCAGCTAACTGCGACTCCCTAACGCTCGGTACAAACACCGATGCAGATACTATTGCGATTGGCGACAGTTCTAACCTTGATACCGTTTCTTTGAACGCCGTCAACTGGCAAATGGCCACAACGGGAAACCTCAATTCTGCTGGAGACATTGATTTTAACGGTTCCGGATCTTTTGGAGATTCTACCGGCACTGACACTTTCGTCTTTACCGGCGCAGAAACGACAGGTGACCAATTCCGTATAAATGCCACTCAGGTCAGTACAGGGAACGGTTTGATCGTCGTTCGTGCTGATCAAGCAACGGTTTTTGACGGAGTTCTTGCCAATTTTCAAAATAACGATGACGATGCGGGCGATGGAGAAGTGGTCAATATTATCAATAAATCTTCCGGAGACTCGGCAGCACTTCGCATTACCCAGGATTTCGTGGATACGGCAGATGAAGATTCCCAGGGCCACGCGCTGCTGATTGAAATCAACGAAGGCGGCAGTAGTCGTAGTGCGATCGTGGTACGTGAGGATGCTGACGCTGCGGGCACATCAAACAACGTTTTTAGAGTTGATACCCTCGGTGGTGTTTATGGTGATGGCGCTACCTATAACACGCCAGCTGACTTTGCTGAATTCTTCGCTACTACTGACGCAGCATTGGCGAACAGTCTGCTCGCCTGCCGGGATCCTTTGACGCCGAACGGTGTGAAGCGTTGCGAGGCAAATAACACAGAGATAGTTGGTGTCGTTTCTCCAACGCCGGGTTTTGTGGGAAATAATTTGATCGGAGCAGGCGGAGACCTGAGGGATGATCCAAATTATCGGATTGTCGGTCTGCTTGGACAGGTTGATACCTATGTGAGCGCGGATGATGGACCGATTCAGATAGGGGACGCATTGTCCACGTCTTCTACGGTTCCTGGTTACGCTGGGAAAGTACGTGGTCCGGCGAACATTATTGGGTTTGCTCTTGAGGCTATGGCGTCTGGCCGCGGTACGATTAAGGTTTTGGTTCAGCCGCAGTGGTATGGCGGTGATATCTTAGGCCGTGATGGCAGTGCGCTAGCCATTTCCGGCGGCGTAAAGCTTTCGGCGCTTCAAAACGCTACGGCAGGTACGCCAGCGGTTGATTCGAACGCACTTACCCTGACTGGTTCTGCTTGGAACGGAACATCGGCTGAGAAGGTGGGCCTGAGTCTTGAGACTAAGGTGAACACCGCGAGCGACTATCGGCTAGCTATCCAAAATCAAGCTGGTGCTGAAGTCGCCTCCTTCAATCAAGCCGGCGATCTTGCTATCTCTGGAAAATTCTACCCATCTGATAGGGGCGTGGCTCAGGATTCGGCCTACATTTATTACGATAGTTCGGCCGGACCCGGTTACATGAAGACAAACGCTGCCGGTTGGAGCGTGGGTTCCTATGACTTTGCGGAAATGTTCCCTTCGAGCGATTCTCTTACTGCAGGAGAAGTGGTCACATTCGGTGCTGACCCTCAGTCAGTGGCTCGATCATCGAGCGCGCCGTATGACAATAAGATCGCCGGTGTTGTTTCCACCCGTCCAGGTTTCTTGGCCGGCGACTATAAACAGGGAAGTTATCCGATCGCTCTTGCTGGTCGAGTTCCCACAAAGGCCACTGCTGAAAATGGCGCTATTCATGTAGGGGATCCCCTCACTACATCGTCTCGGGCCGGGTACGCCATGAAGGCCACGAAGGCTGGACAGATCCTCGGTTATGCCATGGAGCCGTTAAATGGAGATGAAGGCGTGATCACCGCTTTCATTCGTGCTTCCTATTATGCGGGGGATGCGAGGAGCACTCCGCTTGCAACTACCGCCATCTCAGGACTCGGAACAGCAAGTTTTGCTTCGCTTGATGTTACGGGAACGCTGAACATGAGCGGTGGCAATATTTTGTCCGTAGGTTCACTTGAAGGTATGGGCGGGACTTGGAAGATTACCGAGAATGGGGACTTTACTACTCGCGGACAAATTGTGAAGAAAATTTCTTCTTACCAGGGCGATCTCGTTGACGCCTTTGCGGTAACTTCGCGCCAGGTTACTGTTCAACTTTCTGGCACCACAACACTCTCAAGCGGTTTGGCTGCAGTGAAATTTGAAGAGATTGATCCGCGTTTCAATGACATCATCTCTACGAGCACTTCTTACCGCGTCTTCCTCACCCCGTCTGGCATCACCGGACAGCTTTCTGCTGCTGACAGATCGAATGAAGGCTTCACCATCCGTGATGCGAATAGCGCTAATGGCGTGGCGGTAGATTGGCTTGTTATTGCTTACGAAAAAGATCATGAACCTGTCATGGTTGCGCCGGAAACAACAACCGTCGAGCAACCAGTTTTGGATCCTGATCCTGTAGCCTCTGACATCGTGGCTGATAATGGGGTGGAGACGTCTCCGGAAATCATCCCTGGAGAGGTGGCAGGGGAGACTGATCCTCTGCCTGTCATTGAGGAAAGTGTTCAGCCTGTAGTTGTTGATCCTGTGGTTGACCCGATAGGGGATCCTATTGTGGATCCATCCACGGAAACAGTAGTTCCTCCTGCCCCTGTAGACGAATTGCTTTCCCCTCCGCCACAATCTGAGATAATGCCCTCAACAGAGGTAGTAAATCCGTAATTTCCTTATGACCATTTCCCCGGGACGAGCACTTTCCGCAATCGCGCGCGTATCGCTCTGTGCTCTCGTGTTCCTTATTCCGGTAACGGTGTTGCCGTGGACCACAGATATCCTCGACTTTAACAAGTATCTCGTACTCGTTGTCCTTGGAACGATTTGTGCTCTTTCTTGGATAGGCGGCATGGTGGCTGATAGATCCGTTCAGCTGAAAACACATTGGTTTTTCTTGATCCCACTTCTTTTCATCGTCGCTACGGCACTTTCAAGCGCTTTTTCCCTTGCTCCGTATACAAGCTGGCTTGGTGAAGGTTCTCAAGATTACACCTCGTTCCTAGGGACCCTGCTTCTTGGAGTGGTATTCATTGCGGCGAGCAATTTGTTGACGGAAGCAGCGGTTCGGCGCCAGGCCGTGTCTGCAATGCTTCTTTCAAGTGGTGTCCTTGGCGTCTGCATCATTCTCTCCTTTATTGGTGTGCCGCTTGGAATCCTTTCAAATACCGTCGGCGTGCCCACGGCGCTCGCGCTTTTCTTCCTTGTCATGGCCATTCTTGGGAATGGTACATGGCTCGTTTCCGGAGAAAAGGATGCTCAGCCATTTTTACCGGAAGGAGTCTCTGGCATTGTTGTGAGAGCAGCCATCATCATCACGAGCGTGACTGCGCTTCTCCTTCTCCTTTCCATTGATAGCATGTTCCTTTGGATCGTCACATTCGCGGGTCTCGTACCCCTTTTTGCCTTCGTCCTTGCTCTGCCGAAAGATTTCCCCCAGCCGCTCAAGTTTGTTTTCCCGCTTCTCCTTCTTGTTTCAGCGCTCATCTTCACTTTCCTCCCTTCCGTCATTAAAAATCCCTATCCGCTTGAGGTGGCTCCCTCTACGGGGACCACTGTTCAGCTCGTCAAAGATGCCTGGAAAGATCATTCGATTATTTTTGGCTCAGGCCCTGGAACGTTCGGTAACATTTATACAAAATTTGCTCCACAAAGCGTTAATCAGACTATTTTCTGGGACACGCGATTTGATAGGGGCTCAAGCCACGCGCTTACGCTTTTTGCCACCCATGGGTTGCTTGGCGGCATCATGTTTATTGCTTTCCTTGCGGCGATTCTCTTGTTCTCCGTGCAGTACCTTCTCCGTTCACGTGTTCATGGAGGCTGGAGATGGATGTATGGACCGTTTGCGGCTTGGATTGTGCTTGCTCTTGGAGCTTTCTTCTTCCCGGAAAATTTAACGCTCGCCTTCGTTCTTGCAATGCTTTCCGCTCTCCTCGCCTCTCAGATGACGCCCATGGCGAAGGATATCGCTTTTGCTAAATCGCCTCGATTAGCGCTTGTCTCAGCTTTTGTTTTCATGCTCGTTGGTGTCCTCATGCTCATGGTGCTTTTTGTGAGTATTTCGCGGTATAGCGCCAACGTTCTTTTTGCGCGAGCGGAGGCAGAGAGCGCAGACAGTAAGAATTTGGATACCGTTATTACGCACCTGAATCAGGCTGCTACGCAAAATCGTTGGAGTGATCTCTATTTTAGAAATCTCGGCAATGCGCTTCTCATGAAGACAGCAGCGGTAGCCGGTGACAAGAATGCTGATCCAAAAACGGTGCAGAATTATGTAGCTGCGGCTATTAATTCTGGTCTTCAGGCTACAAATCTTGCTCCAAATACCGTCATGAACTGGGAATTGCGCGGAACGCTCTACCGAGAACTTTCTCCGCTTGTACAAAACGCGAACGACTTTGCTATTGCTTCATTTAAGAAGGCTATAGAGCTTGCACCCATGAATCCACGGTATCAGGTAGGCCTGGCCCGCACGTACATTGTCAGGGCAGATCTTCTCCGAACGCTTATTGAAGGGGAGGATAAGGATCTTGCCAAGCAGGCCACGGATGCAAAAGTCGCTGCGCTTGCAAGTGCTAAGGAATCGCTGGGTAAGGCGCTTGAACTGAAGAGCGATTACACTCCGGCGAGCTACTACAAAGCTTTCGTTTCTGAACGTCAGGGGGATTTGGCCGAGGCGGTAAAAAGTATGGAGCTCGTGAAGGCTACGAATCCGAGCGATGTAGGCGTAGGCGTGCAGCTCGGTCTTCTCTACTTGCGACAAGGAAAAAATGACCTCGCACAAGCAGAACTTGAGCGCGTGCTGACCATTTCACCGAACTTCGCCAACGCTCGTTGGTACCTCTCCGTTATTTACGAGGATAAAGGAGAAAAAGCTAAGGCGATCCATGAGCTTGAAGAGATCCAAAAGACCAATCCTGATGACACGGCAGTGAAGCAGCGGCTTGAACGTCTGAAAAATGGACAGTCTGCGCCGCCCAATGACATTCCTGAACCTTTGACGGAAGGAACACCGCCGACAGACGCAGGAACCACTCCGCCGGTTGCTCCAGGTGCGCCCACAACGCCAATTACTACTCCATAGAAACAACGAACCCGCCGTCCGAGAGGACTGGCGGGTTTCGATTTGTTCCGGTTTAGCCGTTGCTAAACCTAGAACTTTCCGGTGAGCCGGAGCGTTCCCACCGTTCCGCCCACTGCCGCGCAGCTAGCGAATCCGATGGTTAGGCCCCCGAGCGTGTTGGCCGGACCAACGTATTTGTCATACTCTTGGCCGGTTTCCGCTGCCGCCGCCTTGCTGTAGACGTTGGCATACGCGCCGGCGGTGATGGCACCCGCCGCAAGGCAGATACCTCCGGCCGCAAGACTGACCGGCCCGAGCCACGGGGATTTCTCCTCGGGCCTACCGATCGCATCGGGCCCGATAGGCTGCCCGATCGGTTTCAGGCCCGGTGGAAGGTTCAGCGGGTTCTCGGGGACGATTTCCGAGAACAGCGGCTTCACCTTGGGCGGTTCCAGTTCCGGCGGCCTCGGCGCTTCCTTGAGGAAGATGTCTGCCCCTTTCGCCTTGTACCCGTAGTAAACGGGAACGGGAAGCGTTTTCTTGTCGGGCCCCATGTTTGCTTGCCGGAGCTTCTCGGCGAGTTTCTCGTAGGAAACATCCTCCTTCAGCCCGCGGAGGATGTCCCGCATGGCGAGCGCGAAGTCGTTTGCCTCCCCTACTTCGCTTTCCGTGGGGGAGAGGACCGTTGTCCGCTCACTTCGTGGCCAGTCCCTGGAAGAGAGGCCGGTAAACCGGATGAGGATCTGGGACCCCGCGGTTTGCCGGGCGTACAGTCCCGAGTCCCGATTGACATCCAGGATAACCGTTTGTCGTTCGCCGATACTTTCCAGCATTGTCTGGATTTCGAGCGGAGAAACGGCGCCGTACTCTAGGGAACTGAGCTTGCCATCCATGACCGATATGTCTACGTCGCTGCAGAGCAGAAGCGAAGACGCGTCGCGGTACATGGTTTTTCCCTCGCGAACGAGGAGGCCCTTCATGCTCCAGCCCATCCAGACTACGATCACATGATCGTAGTGATCTGAGTAGGCAAGGGTACTCAGCGTCTTGATGATCGACTTCTTGGTCGTTTCATCACGCTTGGTGAGGACGATGAGCTTATCTACTCGGTCTTTGAAGACCTCCGACACGGCGTCGGCCTTGAGCTTGGCGCCCACTTCTCCCGGGTATCCGCTCCCGAGCTCTTTCAGCTCGGTGTACTCCTCGGGCGCGATGATGACCGCGAGGGTGGTGGTAATCTCCACATTCGGAGTTGCTGCGAACGCGGGGGAGTGGATGCCGAGGGAAAGGGCGAGGGTCAACAGAGCGATGATGATTTTGTTCAGCACGATGCACCTCTGAAAAGGACGATTGATGTGTTGCCTCCGACTGCCGGAGAACACTCTAATTTAGCCGGAATTTTGGAAAAAGTCAATGTAGTAGAGGGAAGAGGGAAAGTTGGGAAAAATGGGAACATGAATTGAAACTAGCCAAATGTGTTGGTTTCGCGTACCATCCGACCTAAATTAGCTTTACTTTTCTCCTTCCTCTTTCCACTTTTCTCTCCCATTATGCTGAACGTCGGAATCGTAGGCCTCCCTAACGTAGGTAAATCCACCCTTTTTACCGCTATCACCAAGAAACAGGTGGATTGCGCTAATTTCCCTTTTTGTACCATCGAGCCAAATGTGGGCGTGGTGGAGGTTCCGGATGATCGGCTCAAGGTTTTGAGTGCCTTATCTGGTTCTGAGAAGCTTATTCCCGCAGCTATTGAATTTGTAGATATCGCAGGTCTCGTAAAGGGCGCCCATAAAGGAGAAGGGCTCGGCAACAAATTCTTGGCCAACATCCGCGAGGTGGACATGATTGCTCACGTAGTTCGTGATTTTAAGAATGATGACATTGTGCACGTGGACGGCTCGATTGATGCAAAGAGAGATGTAGAGGTTATCGAGCTTGAACTTTGTATGGCGGACTACGCCACAGTTGAGAAATTGCTATCAGGCGTTGAGACAAAAATGAAGGGCGGTAAGAATACTGATCTCGCGCCGCAGGCATCCGCTCTAAAAAAATGGTTTGATGCTTTGCAGAAAGGCCAGATGGCAATTTCCGTTGAACTTACCGATGAAGAGCGGGAAGGCGTCGCCACCATCCAGCTACTCACGAACAAGCCTATCCTTTACGTCGTGAATGTGAATGAAGAGGATGCGAATAATCCAGATTGGGTTTCACCGCTCGGACCTGATCGTCTAGCGGTACCGATTTCCGTGAAGATTGAGGCCGAGCTGGCTGGTCTCCCAGAAAATGAAGCTAAGGACATGCTGGAGGCGCTTGGTATGAAGGAGTCGGGCCTCGATAAAGTCATTGGAAAATGCTACGAACTCCTGGAGTTGATCACGTACCTTACAACCGGTGAAAAAGAAACCCGAGCATGGACTATTAAGAGAGGAATGAAAGCTCCGCAAGCAGCCGGCGTCATTCACACGGACTTTGAAAAGAACTTCATCCGCGCGGAAGTTATCTCTTATAAAGATTTTGTGGAATTTGGGGGAGAGAGTGGTGCGCGAGATAAAGGAAAATTGCGAGTCGAAGGAAAGGAATACGTGATGCAAGACGGAGACGTTTGCCACTTCAGAATCGGCGGCTAAATTCGTATAAAAAGGTTCAAGCGCCGGGTCCCGAATGGGTCCCGACGCTTTCGGTGGGCCGTCTCCTTAGCGGCCGAGGCGGATGAGCTCTTCTGCTATTCTGAGCTCAATACCCTCGTACCTTTCCGGCGAACGGGCATTCTTCCTCTTGTGGTGCTTGATCCCCTGGCTCAGAAACTCCAGGCGCTCCACCGGCGTGAAGGGCAGAATTTCCGCCGTTCGCGGATCGTGTCCCGTCACCCGCCGCAGGTACGTCATGTTTTCCACGATGGCGCATTCTGCAACGAGGCTGCTCGCGAGCGGGGAGAGCCCTCCCTCAGGGATGGGGAGATTCGTAGCATTCGTCGGGTCGAACTTCATGGGGTCGAACTTGTTTTCGACCGAGCCTCCCCGCAGAGGTTTTTCACGGAGCGCTGACACGTGGACTCCTACAAGAAGGAGTAGCAGTCCGATATCCTCCGCGAACGTTTTTAGGTCAACGGTCTTATTACTCATCTCTCACTCCTGTTGTGATTTTCGAACTGAGAAGAATACAGGGAAACCGGGGAAAACGCAAACTTACTTCCGGAGGGTGAAGCGGTGGATGCGGCGGCCTACCATTTGGTTCTTGTGCTGATAGACGAGCGGCTCAAAAGGAGACGGCTCGTGCGTATAGCCGAGACCGGTCATGATTTCTATGGCATCAAACTCGAGTGAATCTTCACCCAAGCTATGAACGGGGGAGGTGAGCACAATCGTGGCACCAGATTTTAAAACGTTTTTGAGCGCAGCGAAGCTTTCCTCATAAATGGTCTTCACGTAACGGAGGGTCTCTTCAATGTCGGCCCTTGATTCACTACCTTTTCGCGGACGGCCGAGGTACGTTTCGGTTACGATCACGTCGACCGAATCTTCCGGGAGCGCATTGCCAAGATCGCTCGCGCGCATGGTGTAGAGCGTAGGTTCTGGAACTTCTTCCGCTTCTTTCTTGATCCATTCAAGATTGGCTCGCGTGTCGTCGACGGCCATCTGAGCAACATCGCCACCAATGAGCGCTTTGGCCCTAAGAAGACCAGCTTCCATAAGCACCGTTCCGGATCCGCAGAAGGGATCAAGAACTGTACCGAGCTTTTTTCCTTCTACGCCGGTTAGGTTCACCATCATGCGGGCGAGCTTAGGAGGGAGCATGCCCTGCTTGGCATTGCGGCGTGGGCGCTCCATGTCACGGTGTGACCAGACGTCTACATCCTGCGCGGCCAGTGACTTGCCGATGACAATATCGTTCTCACGAATTAAGAAAACGAATTCAGCACCTTTCGTCAGGAGATCATTGTTTTTGAGGACCACACTTGAAAGCGTGGCGTCACGAGAAATGACGTAGCGGGCACTTCGACCAGCCTCCTTAAGATGTGTCTTCAGCTCGAAACCAAGATTTTTCAACGTATCTCGCGCGGCCATGACTTTGCTCTGGTTTTCGCCGTAGATACTGAAACCGAAGTGGATTTTCCCCTCCGGGACTTGTTCGATGAGGTCCGCAGACAAGAAAGCGGCGAGTTCGTTCTTATCGAGCTTTTCGATAATGCCTACTACCGTTCCGAGCTTCTGCGTTCCGCCCAATTTGTCCTGAAGACCAGAGAAATTCCAGGCAACATCATCAAAAAGTGCCGTCTGTTCATCATTCCAGGAGGGAAGTGAACCGGTTACGGCGTGGATTTCAGCCAGAGAGAGGCTGGGGTGGGCTCCAAGTAGGGCAAAGGCTTGCATAAATAGATTCGAGAGTACGAGAATTTGGCTAATTTGTCAATTGTTTTGCTCCGCCGACTTATCAACTTCACTCTCGGTATTCGACATGATGTAATAGGAGGGTAGGGCTAGGCGAGGTTTTTCAACTGATCAAAACGGCCCTCACCCATTTTGTGAATGTTTCAGAAAAAGTATTACGAGGACTCTTTGAGGAGTTTGGAAAGAATCTCAAGCAGGAGATTATTTTTGAGCTTAAAGGTGGTTTTGCTCAAATGATCGAAGACAACAGTCGTATTGTGGTTGATTTATTGCGTCAGGAAATACGTGCCACCGAGAATCGCTTGGTAAGGCGTATGGATGACATGAGAGATGAAATCGTTGATGTGATAGATCAGGGCGTCTTGCCGCAGATTGACGGGCTGGATAGACGGGTGACGAGGATCGAAAAATGGGCGAAAATTTGACTTCTCCTTCCTTTTTGGCTACTCTTTGCCCACTAATTCTTGTCCGTGATCCTGTAAAAAGGATCGCCCGTACAATACTTACGGGCCAAGCACACTATGATGTACGAAATCATGACGGTTGTGCCTACCAAATTCTCGGATAACGAGATTGAAGGCGTAACCGCAACCATCGCTAAAGCGATCGAAGCAGGAGCAGGGAAGATTGAGAAGACGGTGAACCAGGGAAAGATTAAGCTCGCATATCCCATTGAGCATCAGCGCTACGGCACGTATGTGCTTTTTTACGTAGAGGCTGAAGCCTCCGCCATGGCGAAGATTGATCAAAATCTCCGTTTGTCTGAAGAAGTGCTCCGTCACATTACGGTAGCTCGTCCTGAAGGCATTCCTACAAGCGATTACCGTCTTGTTTCTTACCAGCCACCTTTGAACGCTGAAGGCCGTCGCGCCGGTGAGCGTGAAGAGCGCGCTCCGCGTGAGCAGTCTCGTCCAGCCGCTGAAGCTTTTAAGCTGACCACGGAAGAAC
>Ga0172380_10005477_pt1 | contig 15373 bp, 12 predicted proteins | sample Leawe162metaG_FD_119747 | JGI IMG/M metagenome (GOLD analysis project Ga0172380, IMG submission 119747) | Leachate microbial communities from a municipal landfill in Southern Ontario, Canada - Leachate well 162 metaG | ecosystem: Engineered > Solid waste > Landfill > Unclassified | place...
CCCCGGGATGCTGGTCGCCGGATCGGGGTTCTCTATGCCGCAATATCCCGCAAGTTCCAGCAGCTCCAGAAACGGCTTGCCCGGATCCAGCAGCCGCGCCAGCCGCTCCCGCGGCAGAATCTGTCCGCGCTTCGCAAAACGCACACCCGACTTCGCCGAGGCTTCGACCGCCCGCGCTTTCAGCGCTTCGACTTCGCCGATCTTCTCCAGCATCTCGGCTCGATTCCGCCGGTACGCCTCTCCCTCTCGCTCTAAATTCATTTCAATTGTCTGCATGTGTATGGTAGTTGCTATTTTTGAACACTGTTCGGAAATATACAGATGATATTGCAACATGTCAAAGATCGGATGCATGGCAAAGACTCCTTGTTGACACGTCAAACAGGAGACCATATCATATGAACAACGTTCAATAATATGCACCACCGGTCATTTTCGGCTATCAATCGGTAGCCAATTCGATGCCGGAGAAGTTCTGAATGACTGTGGGCCAGCCATCCGCGCAGGTCAGTCGCAATAGATATCCGGCGCGCCGGCTACCAAACGAGTGGCAAGATGATTCAATTGAAACCAAGAAACCTGGATCCGCGCAGCGAAGAGCTTCGTGGACAGGTACGTGCATTCATCCGCAACGAACTGGCTTCGGGCGGCTTCGTCCCGCAATGCGATTGCTGGACGAAGGGCTTCAGTCGGGACTTCAGCCGCAAGCTCGCCTCGCATGGCTGGATCGGCATGACTTGGCCGAAGGAATACGGTGGCCACGAACGTTCGTCTATTGATCGTTTTATCGTAATCGAGGAATTGCTCGCTGCCGGTGCGCCAGTGGCGAGTCACTGGCTGGCCGACCGCCAGATAGGCCCCAGCCTCTTACGTCATGGCACCGAGGAACAAAAACGACTGATGCTGCCGGGCATTGCCCGTGGGGACTATGTATTCGCCGTTGGTTACAGCGAGCCTGATGTCGGCTCTGACGTTTCTGCCGTTAAAACACGTGCGGAGCGCATCCCGGACGGCTGGCGAGTCAGCGGTACGAAGATGTGGACGAGTGCGGCACATCAGGCCGATTTCATATTCGTCCTGTGCCGGACCTCGCCCAGCGAAGGTGACAGGCACCAGGGACTCACTACGCTGATCGTGCAGCTACCGGCGAAGGGGCTGACGGTGCAGCCGATCCTATTGCCAACAGGCGAACACGGTTTCAACGAGGTCATACTGGACGGCGTCGAAGTGCCGGATTCGATGGTGCTCGGCCAGCCCGGCGAAGCCTGGAAAATCATCACTTCCGAATTAGTCCTTGAGCGGTGTGGCCCGGAACGGTTCATGAGTACTTTTCCGCTTTTGGTCGAGCTGGTGCGGCGAACGCAGTCGAACCCGGACAACGAGCGTGCTCTCGTCGGCATAGGCGAACTGGTCGCTCGCTTTTGGGCCTTGCGTACGATGTCGATCGCCATCGCCGCCGCGTTGGAGGACGGCCAGAGCCTAGGCGTTGAGGCCGCCTTGGTCAAGGACATGGGGACGCGCTTCGAGAGTGAGATAACTGAATACGCACGTCTGCTCTATTCGGTTATTCCCTCATTCGACAGCGAGGATCTTTTTGTTAATTTTCTGGCACAGTCGGTCATGCAGTCGCCGGCGTTTACGCTGCGTGGCGGGACCAACGAAGTGCTGCGCGGGATTATTGCTCGTGGGCTGGGGTTACGCTGATGAACGACATACCCGACATGTTGAGAGAATCTATCGGCCGCATGCTCGCCGACAAGGTCGCACCGCGCAATACGGTGGCAGCCGAGCAAACCGGGATCGACACACAAGTTTGGCAGCAACTCGGATTGATGGGCGTTGCCGACAGCGGCGCACCCGCCATGGGAATCGAAGAGCACGCCGCGGTACTGCAGGCGATCGGTTATGCCGGTGCGCTCGTCCCCTATGCCGAAAGTGAGGTGCTCGGCCGCTGGCTAGCGCAAGATACCGGCATCGATACCGGCGATGCCCATGTGCTCACACTAGCCGTAGTCGCACCTTCGGCCGTCAGAATGCCAGTTGGTTCGACAAGCGCTGCCTTCGCGCTGAAGGGAGAACGAATTCCGTGGGCACGGCACGCAGACCGCGTGCTCTTCAGTTTCTCTACGGACAACCGATCCTATGTCGCACTTAAACCGGCCGGTGCTATAGCCATTCGTCCAGGCAGCAACTTGGCAGGAGAGCCGCACGACATCGTCACCGAGAGCGAGATTCGTATGGATGCCGGAGACATTCATGAGGTTGGTATCGAACACGGGCCTGCGGCGATCCGTCTGCGTGGCGCCCTGTGTCGCGCCGTGGCAATGGTGGGAGCCATGACCAAGATCAATGAATTGACCTTGCAATACGCATGTGATCGGAAGCAGTTCGGCCGGCCCATTTCACAGTTTCAGATAATTCAATCTTACCTTGCAGCGATGGCCGGCGAACTCTGCGCCGCATCGGTGCTTGTCGACACTGCGGTTGCCGCGACTGCATGCGGCAATGGCAACGAAGAAATTGCCGCAGCGAAAATCCGCGTCGGCCAAGCAGCGCGCACGATGACTTCTCTCGGCCACCAGATTCACGGCGCCATCGGTTTCACCCTGGAATATCCGCTCAATCTCTGGACCCGTCGGCTGTGGGCCTGGCGTGAGGAGTATGGCAACGAAGCCGACTGGGCGCATCATCTCGGATCGATCATTGTTGATCGTGGGGCAGACGCGCTCTGGCCACGCCTTACCGCGCAACCGGGAAGTTACCCTGTATGATTTCAGATTCGATGTCAGCACCCGGATTGTCGAGACTCGGTTGAACCGGCCCAAATTTACAAACGCAAAATTATGCTGGTGGATGATCGACGGGAAGGTAGACCGGTTGAAACAATACGACAGAAATCCTGGGATGAGCGCAGATATTTTTACCGGACCTGCAAAGAATCCGGCGAAAAACCAAGAGTACCAAATTGACAACTAACAGAGAGGGAATATATGACTTCCACATACAAGGATATTATTTACGAAAAGCGCGGTGCTGTCGCGTGGATAACCATCAACCGTCCCAAGCAGCTCAATGCAGTCACCGGAGATACATTGAAAGAGCTGGCGTTTGCCTTTGAGGAGGCAGGCAAGGCCTCCGGCATCGGGGTTATCGTATTGACGGGAGCCGGTGAAAAATCTTTTTGCGCCGGTGGCGATGTCAATTGGGAGAAAGATGGCGGTCTTGAACGACTGGTTGTTGAGCCTTACTTGCTGCATGTCACCCTATCTCGTTGTCCAAAGCCCGTGATCGCGCGCGTGAACGGCTATGCAATAGGGGGGGGCAACCATATTGCCTACTTCAGCGATTTCACAATTGCCGCTGACCACGCGATCTTTGGTCAGAACGGGCCGCGAGTCGGCAGCCCCGCGAATGGTCCGATAGTCAGTTACCTTTCGCATATTGTCGGCCAGAAACGGGCGCGCGAGATTTGGATGCTGGCGCGGCGTTATAGCGCAAAGCAAATGCTGGATATGGGACTGGTCAACTCCGTTGTGCCCATGGCCGAACTCGACGCGGAAGTGGAGCGCTGGTGCGATGAATTGCTTGCGCTGTCCCCGACTTGCCTTCGTTTGTTGAAGGCATCGTTTGTCGCGGAATTCAACCACGTACTCGGCCAGGACGATGCTGTGATGCGGCTGGTGCTCACAAAGCGGTTTTGGGAAGAGGAGCAGAAAGAAGGCTCCAACGCTTTTCTCGAGAAGCGAAAGCCGAATTTCTCGCGCTTTCTGGACTGAAAATAGAAGGTCGAGTTGCTATAGCCGTTTCGAACGTACGCTCACACGTGCATTTTCCTTGGAAGGAGGATGCACGCGTTGTGCGTTGTCACGTTGTCAATTCTCGAACAACGATGAAGTCGCTTTTACGTAGTAGTTCGCCAGAGCGCTTTGCTCATCGGAGTGTAAAATGAATACCGAATCACCTGGATCAAGCTGGACCCCTTTGAAGGATATCCACGTCCTGGATTTTTCCGCACAACTGCCCGGTCCGATGGCAACATCCATCCTGGCAGATCTCGGCGCAACCATTATTAAAGTCGAACCTCCTGGCGGGGAATTCGGTCGCCGGCTTCCCGGCGGCATGTTCGACCGAATGAACCGAAGCAAACGAAGTATCGTCGTAGACATGAAGGCGCCTGCCGCGCGGAAAATTATCGCTAAACTGGCTGCCTGGGCGGATGTGGTTATTGAAACATTCAGGCCCGGTGTTGTAGATCGATTAGGTATCGGCCCTCAAGCCTTGAGATCGATAAACCCAAAGATTGTGTACTGTTCGCTCTCCGGCTTCGGTCAAACCGGTCCCTGGCGAGATATGCCGGGACACGACGTGTCTTATCTTGCGGCATCCGGAGCGTTGGGACTCCCTGGCGAGTGGGATCAACCCCCGCATCGGTCATCGTTGCCGATTGGGGACATCGCGGGCGGCTCCTTCTCGGTCAGCGCGATACTCGCCGCACTGACTGAACGCGGCAGGACGGGTGCCGGATGCTATATCGACATGAGTCTTTTCGAATCGGCACTTTATTGTACGGGAATCCGTACCGCATTCAATGAGGAAAACGGTCCCAGAGACCATCTATTACCGACGCAAGGGCTGTTCGAGACGTCAGACGGATTTATTCTCGTGATTGCGATTGTCGAGCAACATTTCTGGCAGCAATTCCTTGCTGTGGTTGGCGATCTCGACCCGGAACTCCGTGCTCGGCAGTTCGATACGCCGGCAGATCGGTTCCAGGCAGGTGACATGCTGTATGATCGCCTCCGCCGTTTGTTCAAAACACGGACGGCCGCCGACTGGGAAAAAGTCTTCCACGGGTCGGGGGTTCCTGTCGAGAGATGTCTTTCGCCGCTGGAGGCTGGCCAGACCGAACACATTGAGTCGCGCGGTGTGCTGATAGGTAGCAACGGTCGAAAATATTGCCCATTTCCCGTGACGGTCGATGGCGACCGCAAGCCCGGCAGGTCGGCGACTCCCGCACCAGAAGCAGGACAGGATACTCTCGCGATCCTGAAAGAATTCGGTTTTCAACAAGGTGAATTGGAGGCATTTGCCGAATCCGGAGTTATCGCCGCGTAAAATTCACCCCAGATGGCAGAGAAAAAAGGAATGGAACCATGTCCAAAGAGCTGATCGATTTTTCTGTCGATGCCGGCGTCGGAATACTGACGCTCAATCGGCCGCACAAGCTTAATGCATTCAACCTTGAGATGGTCAAGCGATGGAGCAGCATCCTCGAAGGAGCAATCGACGATCCAGACATCAGGGTTATCATCGTGACTGGCGCCGGGCGTGCATTCTGTGCGGGAGGCGATGCCACCGACATGCTTGATCGGATGGATAAGCCGCCATCCAATTTCAAGGACTTTCTCTGGCATGATGTGCACGCTGTCCCGAAAGCACTCGAGCGGATAGATAAGCCAGTGATTGCCGCACTCAATGGCACGGCGCGTGGCGCCGGGCTTGATATGGCTCTGATGTGCGACTTGCGAATCGCCGCAGAATCTGCAACTTTCTCTGAAAGCTACATAAATCTTGGCCTCATCGCTGGCGACGGCGGCACATATTACCTGCCCAGGTTGATCGGGAGCGCTCGGGCCCTCGAACTATTCTGGACCGCCGATGAGATTTCTGCACAGGAAGCAGAGCGAATTGGACTGGTCAATCGTGTCGTGCCTGATGATCAAGTGATGAAAGCCAGCTTGGAGTTGGCCCGTAAGATTGCCGGCCAGCCACAAGAGGCGGTCAGATATTACAAGCGTGCCGTTCGTCACAGCATGAACACAACGTTGGCGGCGCATCTCGACATGGTGTCGTCCCACATGGCCGTCCTGCAACATACCGCCGATCATTGCGATCGTGTCAATGCGTTCCTGAGCCGCTCGCGGGTAGAAAAATAACAAACTTGTCCCTTGGCAAGGGACAAGTTATCCAAGCGGGTGTCGCTGGAGTCGGCGAGCGCCTGCTCTTTTTGTCATGCGCTTGCTCCATTTCACGGCGGTTTCCTGCCGCTGGCTGAACAAGAGTCGCTTATCCTTCTGTCTGAATTTTCCGGGCCGTCTCCCTATCGCAATCTTGGGTCGCCGCTCAGTTGATCCCTAGTTGATGGCAGTGTACTGCGAGTTCCTCTCCTGGCTTGGAGAAAAGCCGTTTATACTGACTTTAAAATATCAGCTTTCGTCCCGATGCCAGATTCGATTCCGACTGCGAGACCGACTCCGGAGCCCAACTCGACTGAAGTCGCTTATGGACGCTTTGTTCCATTGCAATTCCTCCATTTGTTGAAGAGGGACAGCATCGCCGATGTGGAGTTGGGCGATTTCGTCGAGCAGGAGATGACCCTGCTGTTCTCCAACATCCGCGATTTCACCTCCCTGTCCGAATCGATCTTGCCGGCAGAGAACTTCCGCTTCATCAATTCCTACCTCAGCACCATGGAACCCGTGGTGTCTCGCCACGCCGGCATTATCGACAAGTACATCGGCGACGGCATTATGGCGTTATTCCCCGGCTCGGCCGACGACAGCGTGCGCGCGGGCATCGACATGCTGCATCAGTTGGAAAACTACAACCAGGGCCGGACGCGCGCCGGCTATATGCCGATACGCATCGGCATCGGCATCAACACCGGACTGGTCATCATGGGAACGGTAGGCGGTCACAACCGCATGGATGGCACCGTCATTGGCGATGTGGTCAACGTTGCCTCCCGCATCGAAGGACTCACCACTGACTACGGTACGCCACTGCTGATCAGCGTGCACACCCTGCATGCTATCCAAGACCACAGTATTTATTGCATCCGCTTCATCGACCGACTGCTGATCAAGGGACGCTACCAGGCCCAATCGGTATACGAAGTGTTCGACGTCGATCCCGAACCGCTGCGCCTGGCGAAACTTGAGACGCTACGCATGTTTGAGGATGCCCTGGCGTTCTACTACCTCGGTCGTGCCGATCAGGCGCAATCCCTCTTCCAGGAATGCCTGCGCATCGCGCCGGATGACAGGGTGGTCCGGGTCTACCTGGATCGCTGCAAGGAATTTGCCCGCACGGGACATGCTCCGGGCTCTATCGCTTCCGGCATGAAGATCGGCTGGCGCAACGAATATTCTGTTGGCATACGAGCGATCGATAAGCAACACCAGGAATTGCTGTTGCTCATGTCGGACCTGATGAAACAGGTCAGCGGCTGGGGAACCCGTACCGGCGTCTGTTTGGATAATATCGCCGGCCAGGTCAATCTGCTATTCAGTTCCGAGGAAAATCTGATGCGCCGCTATGACTACCCTTTTGCCAGGGAGCACCTCAAACAACATGCGACCTTCATGCGGTTTTTTGCCGAATTAAGGTCGGAGATTGAAGCCAATGAACGGGGACGTTATTTCCTGTTGTTCCGTATCCAGTTGCTGCTGGTGGATTGGCAGATCAACCATATCAGCAAGAGCGACTTGCACCTCGGTAATTTTCTCCAGCGGGCAGGGGTCAGCTGAACGCTGATCGACGGGTGAGCACCTCGGGTTTCTCGGAGTTGGTTTCCGAACTGGAACCACCGAGAAATCCGAAGGTACTCACCCGCACATGACGGTCAGAAGCGTGTCAGCAAACACCTTGTACCTTGCCGGGGAATGCTTACCCTAAACCAAACATTGCGTTGCTTTTCTTCTCGTGAGCATGCGGTGAAACGTTCAACTTGCCCATTGCCGCAAGACCTCACCGGTCTTATCTTCATGCGCAAATTCCTCCGGAAGCAATTTACCCAACCAGTGCTCGTAAAAAGCATCCAGGTCCGGCAGGAACTCGAAATCTACCGGAACTCCTCGCGGCAAGGATTCGACCTCAAGTTGGCTGGCACACCCGGGACAATAGAACTCCCGAATCTGGACTAACTCAGGGTCAAGGCTGTGATTGCCCGGATAGACCTCATCCAATGCCTCCTGGGTATCCCGAACATAGATATTCGCATACAGCTTCCAGTTCACCCGGTAATCGCCATATTCGCAACCGCAACCACACTTGACTATCCTTTCCTTACCCTTTTGCACTATGAACAGCTTCGGGGTTAAGGGCAGCAGAATCCGCTCTTTGAAATTCACCCTGCCCTGAAAAATTTCCACTACTCTTTCAAACCTGTCGGTGTCCTTGGCGTTCTTGATGATCTCCTGCACCTTTTCCCAAGGCATGGTGCCATCAATCAGCGCTTCAAGTTCCTCTTTAGTGTAAATAGACATGTCCAGCCTCCGTATCAGAAAGTAAAGTCGGTGGGCAACTGCCAGAATTCCCTCACCTCATCATCGTATTTTGGCGATAGCGCCATACTCTCTTTCAACATTCTCACCACCGGCTCGCCCATGTTCTCCTTGCCCATCACTTTCTGCCTTTCCATGCGCCACCATTCCTTGAAGGGTATTCCCCGCTGCTTCCTCTGCGCCAGCAGTTCCTCCCGTGCTTTCACGGTCCCTTGGTGATCGACCGAGTACTCGCGCTTCTTTTTATCGTAGCTAACGTTCACACCCCAGACCTTGGAGGCCGCCCAAGTAGTCACCAAACCTTTGTCCAAGTCCTTCTTGACCAGGGCAGGCTCTCTTTCCATCGGGTCGCCGACTCCCGCAGATCCGGAATAATCCACATCCACTATCGAATACTGCGGCATGTCTATCGGTAATACTATCGGTGCCGAAACTCTGAGTTCAACCTCATTTTCCGTCAGCTTGGTCATCTCAAGGTGGAGTGGGTCCCCCTTGGAATGGATCAACGGCTTTTTCTGATCAACGAGTTTCTTGATCTCGTCCCCCTTGGCCCAGGAACAATTAGTGACGGGCGGCGGATAGGAACCGAACATGCCCTGATTTCCGGGAATGATGCCGCGGCTGCCGACGTCAGCGGCGGAATAGGCACCATCCCCATACCACCACATCCAGATGGAACCCATATGATGTCCACCTCTGTATTTCCCCCTGCCACCGGTATCGACTGAGGTTCTGCGGCCGAGGTAGATATATGGCGTCATCAGTTCGTAAATTTCGGCATTACCCGTGTCGCTCATGGGATTATAAGGACCCCAGGCAACATCTTCGCCGTCGCGTATTGCCGAGCCAGGAAGGCCGCCGGCAACACCTTCGACATTCAACAAGGTGGTAAACATCCCGTGCGCACCGGTTCCCATGCCCTCATGAAAGCCGTTTTGCACCCCCCCGGCAAGCACCTCTTCATGATAGCCCCGGGCATAAAAAGTCCGGCTGACAGCCTCCATCCCGACCGCAACGGAAGGCATGATGAAAGCCCAGGAACAGCCGGTAGGCGCCCACGGGTTGACGGTATACGGATTCGCCCAGGATCCGTCCGGCACATCCTTGATCCCTATAATCGTAAATGCACCCGTATTAAGCCGCTCGTATGCGATCATGCCTCCAAAGACCAAGGAAAACGCACACAGAAACGATTGCGTGCCCGCATTCACACCTATCGTCAAGGCAGCCGATGCTCCTGCAACCGACCAACTGAGATTGGCATCCTTATCCACCGTCATTTCCCAAGGCACCATCGCCATCCAGTCTACCTGCTGCTTTTCGAATAGCGTCTTCTTGCCTTTCATAAAGACATCCCGACAGGATCTCTTGCGAATTCTCCCCGGCACCATCTGCGCTTTTACCCTGCTCTGGGCCATTCTCCGGCTATCCTCGATATATTCGCGGGTAACTTTCTTGTAGTAATCGATACCGTAGCGTCCGATAAACTCCGTCACCCGATCACGAATCAAGGTAGCACCGCCGGTACACGCCCTCGCATCCATCAGCCAGAAAGACGGCAGCCGACAGAAGTTCTCAACCTTCCTGTGATATTCCCTGCCCAGGTTGTCATTCCGGCCAACCTTGTCGAACAGGAACGCCATCCCTTCCCCGAAATAAGTGTCGCAAGCCTCAGGCATTGCTCCCGGGGTGACTGCTCCAACCTCCACCCGGTGGCAAGCGCCGATCCCCCAGCCAATCAGCTCCCCTTCCCACATAATAGGCACAAAGTTATAAGAATCTGGCGGGTGCATGGTGCCGATCTTGGGGAAGTTCTCTTCGAAGATGTCTCCGTGCTGGATGCCCGGATCATCTTCAACGCCATCCCTGATCGCCCATTTGATCACCTGCGGGGGGATCAATAAATGCCCCCAAACACCGTGTGAGGCAGTAATCACATCGCCGGTAGGAGTCGCCAAGGCAAATAATCCATCGCCAGCTTCGCGCAAGACGGGCGAAGTGGATATCGATTTTGCTATGCCCATGGCATCCATACAAGACGACATCAGAAAATTGTATGCGATCTCGTAGGTGACCGGATCTCGCTCTTTCAATTCCAGCGCGGTCAAGCCGTAAAGATGGCCGGTCTCTTGCAACAGCTTTTCCTCTTCCAGAAGCTGTTCTTTCAAACTTTGCTTAACTTGAACTTTTTTATCCATGCTGTTTCCTCCTTATATCCTGTCCACCCAGATCACCCGGTGTTCGTCCACACGAATTTTTCTCCCGGGCGGCACCAGCAAGGTATACGCCGGCCCTTCGAGGATAAGCGCTCCGTCGACCTCGTTACCCGGTTGAATTTCGTCCAACTCATACACTTTTGTGTCCGTCCATTTCCCGTCGAAAAATACGGACTTGGTTGTCTTATAGGCCTTCTCGGGCGGGACTTTCCCAGCCAACTCCAATTTCGGCACCACCGGTTTGACCGTCGGTGCCTTGGCCACAACACCAACCTCGATCACCCGGTAACCCGCCTCGACGCTCTTGGCCACCAGAGGGAATTGCTCGCCGTATATCTGTTCAAACGCTGCGACCAATTTATCGATGTCTGCCGCAGACTTAACCGGGAATACCGGGAAAGGCACCTCCACCTCATCCAACTGACCCAAATATTGCATATAGACGAAGTACTCATAGCTGAGTTCCTTGGCGGCAATACCCTCTGCTGCAAAATCCTTTACCGCTGCCGCCGCAAAACCCTTGCAAATATTGTCGAGTGCCTCGGCAATCTCGATCTTCTGGGCCTCGGAAGCCCCATGCGGCAGCACCATCTGGGCGGTCTTGGAGTAGCGATGGGCGTAGTCCATGGCAGCACAGCCAAAGGCCGAGAAGCCTGCCGCCCAAGGCATGGTGCAGACCCCCTTCCAGGGCGATTCACCCGCAAAGCCGACCAGATGCAGTCCGGAAGCACCGCCATAACCCATGACCACGTAATCCTTCGGGTCATAACCGATCAGGGAACTGCGGAGATGATCGCCCATATTCAGATCCACCATCCTGATGATCCCTTCAGCCGCCTCATACACATCCAGCCCGAGTTTGTCTGCGATCTGCTCCTTGAAGTTCTTGTAGGCATGCTCCCGATTCAACTTCATCTTGCCGCCGAGATAGTAGTCGGGATTGATCCGGTTAAGCAGCAGGTCGCAGTCCCCGACGGTGGGGGTCTCGTTACCCATGTCATAGCACACCGGACCGGGAAAGCCCGCGGCGCTATCGGGTCCCAGCAATATCCTATTGGTATAAGGGTCGATCCGGATATAGGTTCCAGTGCCGGCACCGATCGACTCGCAATCCAGCATTGGCACGCTCAAGTACATCCGGCAAAACTCGGGTTCGCGCACCATCCGGCTCTTGCCTTTGGTAATCACCCCCACTTCAAAGGTGGTACCCCCCATATCGGTACAAACGATATTCTCTTGCCCTATTATCTTCCCAAGATAAGCGCCGCCAGTGATTCCGCCAATGGGCCCGGAAACCGTGGCCTCATGGATTCTCGGATAGCGGATATCCGCCACGGTGCCGTAACTCAGCACCACCTGAAGCGATTGCTTGAGTCCTTCCTTCTTCAGGGCATTCTCGATATGAAACAACTGCTTCCTTGATGCCTCGGAAGCATAGGCCTGAATGACAAGCGAATTCAACCGCGAAGTCTCCCGGATGATCGGAGCAACCTCGTGGGAAAGATAGATCGGCACCTCCCTGCCGGCCTTGATCATCGCCTCCTTTGCGATCCTGCCTGCCATTTGCTCATGGAGAGGATTGGCAAAGGAACACAAGAAGCATATCCCCAGGCTTTCTATCCCCTCGTCCAGCAGCATTTCCACGGCGGGCGCAATCTCATGCTCATAGAGGGGGATTGCCACATTACCCTTTATGTCAATCCTCTCGGTGATTCCGGCAATCCGCCGCAGCGGGACGAAGGGTTCCTTATGCTTGCGAAAAACCGAATGGAATAACTGCGCTTCCGGATAGCCGGCAACGGACTCCTTGCCCCGCCCTTGCTCCAACATGTATTCGAAGCCTTTGGTCACGATTAGTCCCACCTTCTGACCGCTTCGGGTGATCATGCAGTTGAGCATGCTGGTGCCGGTATATACGGCATTGAGAAATTTGGGGACGACTTCTTTAGACTTCTTCTCAAAATCGATGCCCCAATATGACATGGCATCGCCCAGGGACTCCATGAAGCCTAATGACTGATCGTGAGGGGTAGTCGCCGCCTTCCCCACGACAAACCTTCCATTCGTATCCATCACAAACAAATCCGTCATCGTGCCACCGGCATCACAGGCAACCAGATAATTTTTTGCCTCCATAACTTACACCTCCCTATTTAGTTTTTTCGCAGCTTGAGGAAAGCTGATCTACATAAAAGCCGAGTTGATTAATCAACTCTTTCTAACCCGTCGTTTCGTGAACACTAATCACTTTTCCCCCATAAAACACGACACTCTGTTTGGACATATTTTCGAATACTGTTCATATAGTAAGGCCACCTCTTTGGAGTGTCAATAGGGGAATCGCATTTAAGCGAAGATGGCAAGCGCTGGGAATAAGGCACAAAAGCAGGAATTCAGGGCGGTGCACATCGCCACTGCCAGCGCTACTGATCGCCTCCAAGGCAACAGTACCGCCTCTTGTTAAGCTTACGTATTGACTAGCCTTGGATTAAAATTAATTTTTGTAGTTCATCGAAAATTCGACGGCCTCTTGCGGCTTGGAATTACCCATCAGTCAATCAGGTCCAGTTAGGAACATTGTAATGAGCGCAGGCAAAAGACTACCCGGCACACCTGAACCGATGCATTACTGGAATGGTTTTGGCGGACTAAGAATAGCGGGTGACTCCTGGGGTAATCCAGACGGGCCATTGGTAGTACTGCAACATGGCGGCGGGCAGACTCGCCATGCATGGAAGAAGACCGCCGAGGCACTAGGCGATGCCGGGTATTTTGTCGTGGCATTTGACGCAAGGGGTCACGGTGATTCGGATTGGGCTCCCGACGGGGCTTATGGGCAGGATGTTTTGGTTCAGGATCTCAAGTGTGTAGTCGCCGCACTCGGCAACCATCGGCCGGTTCTCGTCGGCGCTTCCAGGGGAGGCGCAACTAACCTGTTGGCCGTTGGCGAGGGGCATGTCGACGCCACTGCCCTGATTCTGGTCGATATCGCCCCCACCATCGAGATGGAAGGACTCAGCAATATCGATGCGTTCATGAAACAAAAACCGGAGGGCTTTGTTTCCCTGGAAGAGGTGGCAGAAGCAATCGCCAAGTACCAGTCCCATCGCAAAAGGACGAGGAATCTGGACGGTTTGGCCAAGAATATTCGTCTCGGTAGCGATGGCAGATATAGATGGCACTGGGATCCTCTTTACCGCGATCGTCCCGACAAATATGCTCTTAAACAACGGCAGTTACGGCTGGAGGCCTGTTCGGCAAGCTTAACCTTGCCAACATTGCTGGTTCGTGGCGCCCTTTCCGATTTGCTCAGCGAAAGCGGTGCCCAGGGTTTCCTGAAATTGTGTCCTCACAGCGAGTATGTCAACGTCGCTGATGCGGCGCACATGGTGGCCGGAGACAGAAACGATATCTTTGGCAATGCAGTCATTGAATTTCTGTCCAGGGTAGTACCCGTAAAAAAACAAGCCAATTCGAAAAACCACGAATGTCATAGTCGCCACATATAATGCCTATAATGGTTTGAGGAAACGACAATCCAAAATCTGAAACGGCTGTTGTCATTCCAAGGCCTCCCCTGCTTTCGACAAAACCCAATACCAGTCACTGATATAGTTCCGATTTCCCGGCTTCCCTTACTGCGACAGGAGTACCCCATGAAGGGCGACAAAAAAATCGTTGATATCCTCAATGCCCTGCTGGCTGGCGAGTTGACCGCCATCGACCAGTACCTGATCCACGGCGAAATGTATGCCGACATGGGCTTTGCCCAATTAGCCGAGAAAGCGTTGCACGAATCAGACCATGAACGCCAGCATGCCCGCGCGTTGATCCAGCGCATTCTTTTCCTGGAAGGTACGCCCAATCTGGCCAAGCGGGAAGTGCTCAAAGTCGGCAAGACAGTGCCGGAAATGCTGGAATCCGACCTCGCTGTCGAATATAAAGTCGTCGGCGAACTGAAAAAAGCCATGGCCGCCTGTGAAAAGGCCCAGGACTATGTCACTCGCGACATGCTCGGCATCCAACTTGAAGACACCGAGATGGATCATGCCTACTTCCTCGAAAAGCAGATTCGCCTCATCCACCTGGTAGGTCTGCAGAACTATCAGCAGAGCCAGATGGCTTCCAACTCGGCGACCTGAGGAACAAGCGATGAAAGGCGAGAAGAAGGTCATCGAAGCCCTAAGCAAGATACTGAAAAACGAGCTGACGTTGATCAACCAGTATTTCGTGCATGCCCGCATGTTCCGTAACTGGGGATTGGAGAAGCTCAACGACTACCACTACAAGCAATCCATCCGCGTCATGAAGGAAGCGGATAAGCTGATCGAACGCGTCCTCTTTCTCGAAGGCTTATCCAACCTGCAAAACCTCGGCAAGCTGCCGATCGGCGAAAATGTCGTCGCTTGCCTGCAAGGGGACCTCAAGAACGAGCGCGACACCCAGCGCCCGCTGCTGATCGAGGCAATCGCACTGTGCGAAGAAAGGCAGGATTACGTGAGTCGCGACCTGCTTGAAGAGCTGCTCGAACACAGTGAAGAAACCATTGACTGGCTGGAGACCCAGCAAAGTCTCATCGAGAATGTCACTTTGCCGAACTACCTGCAGACACACATAGAGCCAGGTGGGGACTGATTCTTTCAGTATCCTTGACTGCAATCTCAAGGCATCTGTACCCAATCTATACCGCCGGATGCCGGTCTTTACTCGCTCATAGCATGCTTTCGTTTCCTACATATATATTTCCGGTCAGTAGTGTCCGGTTAAGAATCGAACAAAGTCAGTTGTTTAGCACCGAGAGTCATTTCAGGAAGCATGGCATCGAGCTGCAAGGCGCGTGAAATCTCGGTTTTCTCGAAAACGGAGACTGAA
>Ga0172380_10005478_pt1 | contig 15370 bp, 14 predicted proteins | sample Leawe162metaG_FD_119747 | JGI IMG/M metagenome (GOLD analysis project Ga0172380, IMG submission 119747) | Leachate microbial communities from a municipal landfill in Southern Ontario, Canada - Leachate well 162 metaG | ecosystem: Engineered > Solid waste > Landfill > Unclassified | place...
GCAGTAGCATCGGCAACAGGGGCGAGCGGTGCGACGGGCGCGGCTTCGGCGACGGGTGCCAGTGGTGCGACCGGGGCAGGCTCGGGCTCGGCAACAGCGGCGCTCGACTTGGCGGCAGCGGCGGCGAAAGCAACGGCGGGCATCATCGCCAGCGAGGCGTTGAGCATCAGGGCATGAGACATGAGGCGCATTTTTGTCAGTTCCTTGTTTGAGCGACGTTCTTGTTCGTCGGTATGAACATTTAACACATGGTCAAAGCGTGTCAAGCATGACGTTGTAAATTTCTACGCCATAAGTTGCGATGAGTTCAACGCCATAGCCGCGCCGACGCCATAGCATGAACGCTTCGGCAAGTGTCATTTCCGGAAACCATGCATCGCGCAATGCCTTTTCCATCGGGCTCACCAGAAAATCACGCAAAATGCGCCGACGAATAAGCAAAGCGCGAAGGCTTCGCAAAGGGTCTTAAACATGGGCGGGGTTCCTTCCTTTTTGGACACGAAACCGATATACACTGCTAAAGGTTGCACAGGGGTTAACGCCGATGGCCGCACGGTTCGATTACGCGAAAATTCAGGGCATCGCGTCCGGTGTGTTGAGTAAGTTCGCGCAAGGCACGATCACGCATACCAAGGCCACGCCCGGCGCTGGTCCCGCGTATAATCCGGGTGTGCCAACCCTTACCGTTACCACGCTGCCGGGCGCTGTGGCGGCTGGTGTGTCGGCCAAGTTCATCGCCGATGGCTTGGCCATCGCGGGCGATCTTTTGGTTACGTCAAGCATCGTTTCGGGCGTGTCGCCTAGCGCGGGCGACGCACTGACAATCGACGGGCAGAAATACCGCATCGTTTCGGTGGAAACCGTGCCGCCCGCTGGCGATCCTATTGTGTGGAAGATGATTGCGAGAAAGGGTTAACCGTGGCCCGTCGCCCGTCGATCACGCAACAGCTAAACGAACTTATCGAACGGTTTACGCCGATCATTCGCGACGCCTTCAAAGCCGCGATTACCGATATCAAAGATCGCGCCATTCTTGCCGAAGTGATCGACGCGATATCACTTGGCGATCCGGATCGGGCGTTTCGTTCGCTCGGGATTTCCGATGCCGCCATGCGTCCGTTGACGCAGGCGCTAGAACAAGCCTTTGAGGCTGGCGGCGTGATGATCGCGGGCAGCGTGCCGCGTGGCGTCCGTGGCGGGGCGCGTGCGGTGTTCCGCTTCGATATCCGCAACAGCCGGGCGGAAGCATTCTTGCGCGATCAATCCAGCCAACTTGTAAGCCGTATCTCGGGCGAACAGATGACGGCAATACGCAACGTCATTACCGACGGTGTTACAGCCGGGCGCAATCCCCGGAATATCGCGCTCGATATCGTCGGGCGCATTGATCCGACTAGCGGGCGTCGCGTCGGCGGCATCGTTGGATTGACCGGGCCGCAGGAACGCGCCGTTGCTCGGGCACGCGCGGAGTTGCTTTCGGGTGATGCGTCGGAAATGAACAAATGGTTTTCGCGCGAACGTCGCGACAAGCGATTTGATAGCACTGTGCGCAAGGCAATTGACGCGGGCGAAGCCCTCGACGTTGACACGGTGTCACGACTTACAACCCGCTATTCGGACAGCCTGTTGAATTTGCGCGGCGACAACATCGGACGCACCGAAAGCGTTTCGTCGCTCAATCGGTCGCAAATGGAAGCATTCGAACAGGCTGTTGATCAAGGCGTTATCCAGCGCTCGGCTGTTAAACGCATTTGGGATAGTGCGGGCGACGACGGGCGCACGCGGCACAGTCATTTGGCGATGGATGGTCAAATGGTTGGCCTCAATGAACCGTTTGTGTCGCCTTCCGGCTCGCGCATGATGTTTCCCGGCGATACGTCGTTAGCGGCGGAAGCCGAAGAAACGATTAACTGCCGGTGCCGCGTGCGCACCGAAGTGGATTGGTTCGCAGGGGTTCAATAATGGCGACAAAGGATAACCACTTTGCGGCAACGATTGACGAATGGGTTTCCCAATCACAAGCACGCACCGAAGCTGTGTTCAAAGATGCGGTTACAACGCTTATTGAAGATGCGCAACGGCCAGTCGCTAAAGGCGGGCGCATGCGTGTCGATACCGGCTTTCTTCGCGCGTCCGGGCAAGTCTCACTGAACAACATGCCTTCCGGGCCGGTGCGCGGTGAACCGGGGCAAGTCTATACGGCGGATACCGCGCCGATTGTGCTGGAAATTGCGCGGGCCAAACCGGGCGATACGATCTTTTTTGGATGGTCGGCGAACTACGCGCGGGTGCGAGAATATCACGATGCGTTCTTACGCACGGCGGTTCAGCGCTGGCAGCAAATCGTTGATGCATCGGTGGCGAAGGCAAAGCAAAGGATACGATGATGGATGAAGCGATTTACAAGGCGTTGGCCGCTCGCACTGCAACGCTCGCAACAGCGCTCGGGCTTACCGTTAGCTATCCGAATGTTGCGTTTGACGTGCCAACGGACGACGCTCGATATTTGGAAGTGAAACACTTTCCGAACGGCACGACGGATTTTGCATGGAACAATTCGCCGTCCGTGCATATCGGCATTTGGCAGGTTGCATTAATCGATCCTAAGCAACTCGGTTCCGTTGCCGCGTTGGCGATATGCGATGATATCGCGGAACACTTCGCACGCGGCACATGGTTGGAAGAAACCGGAACGATTGTTAAAATCGACGGGAAACCTTCGGTCATGGGCTTGATACAGGATGGACATAAAGCAACGTATCCGGTATCAATCCGTTATCGCTGTTCGGGCTAGAAACGGGGCACACTTCCATGCGGGTGAATAATCAGGTTGGCGCGAAGTTCTATGCGTGCGCGACGGCACAGAATGACGACTTGAATTCCGCAGCTTTCGCGGCGCTCACATGGGTGGAAGTCGAAGGCGTCGGGCGCATGACAGAAGTTGGCCGCATTCAGTCGGCGACGCCCTATCAGACGTGGGGCAACGCGGTTGCGCAGAAGGCAAAAGGCGCGATCAATGCCGGTGATCCGGAATTGGAAGTTGCGCGCAATAGCGCCGATGCCGGGCAGGATTTGCTCCGCTCGCAGGCGATCACGAATATGCAGTATGCATTCAAGGTCGAAATGCCCGACAAGCTCACGTCGGGCGGCACGAACACTTGCCGCTATTATCGCGGCTATGTCATGGGGCCGCGTCGCCCGCAGGGTGCCAACGAAGACGTTGATGTTGAGATTTTCAATCTCGGGCTGGTGCAAGATGAAGTCGTGGTTGATCCGACCTAACGGTTAGGATTATACCAATCGGTCAAGGGCGCGGCGCGATCCGCGCCCTTTGTTTTTGGATCAACGCAAGGGGTTATCGTGACTGACTTCGCTAAAATTGTCGAACACACTACGGTGTGCGAAATCAAGCATCCGGCGACGGGTGCCGCGCTCGGGCTCGCTTGGGAACTCCGTTCTCTGACAAGCAATGAAGTTATGGCGCTTCGTCGGCAGATTGACAACGCTGCGTTGAAGCTTCGCCAGCGCGGCAAGAATTTGACGATTGACGAAGTGAACGCCAACGAAACCGATTTGCTTGTTGCCGCGTCCGTATCCTTCAAGTGGGGCAAGGATGCGAGCGGCGAACCTGCCAGCTTTGGCGGCGAACAGCTTGCATTCACTCCGGTGAATATCAAAAAGCTGTTGGCGTTCCCGTGGATACGCGATCAATTGAACGAAGCGCTCGCCGATCAATCCAATTTTTTCTGACACTTAGCGCCGGGTTGTGCGCTGCTATCGAAGATTGGTGCCGATATGACACCATTGGCCCCGATGGCACAACCCGGCGCGAACGAAACGAAGATTTCGGGCGTCCGGAACTATCGCCCGAAATTGACGTGCCCGAAGATGGCGCGCACCTATGGGCAATATACCACGAAGTTTCTTCGAGTATTAATCGCATACATGACGGACGATGCTCGCCCATTTCGCCCGTTGATTTTACCGCGTGGGTAAATCTCACGGGAACAATTGTGTCGGCTGACGAATATGGTATTCTGCAAGATATGGATCGGGCCTATATCAAGGGCTTGAACATTGAAATCGCGGCATACGAAGCGGCGGCACAACAGGGGCATTAGTTGGCAGATATTGCGGAAATTGGTTTCGCTGCAAACACCGATGCACTTTCGCGTGCGGTTGCTGCGTTGGAAAAACTCGCTGGTGCCGCACATACGGCGGAACCTGCCGTTGATCAACTCAACGATGAAATGGATCGTATGCCGATTACCGCTAATAAGGCGGGTGGCGCGGTTCATAAACTTGCCGGTGTTATCGGTGGTAGTTTTCGCGCCGGATTACTCGGCGCGGCGGCTGCAATGGCTGCGGCGTTCGGTGCGCAAGCGATCCTTGGCAAACTAGGCGCAACGGCGGAAAGCCTTGACGCTGTGAGCAAGGCCGCGCGTGCGGTTGGATCATCCGTGCCAGAAATGCAGGCGCTTGCCACGGCGGGCGAACTGGCAGGTTTGTCGGCGGATGAAGTTGCCAAGGCTGCAACCCGGATGAACCGCGTTTTAGGCGCGGCGATGGCATCCGGCAAAGGCACGTCCGGAGTGTTCAAGCAATTGGGCATTTCTGCAAAGGAACTTGCTGAACTGCCGGTTGATCAACGGTTTGCGAAGATCGCGGATCGGTTGCAGGAACTTGGCGCATCGTCGGCGGATACGACAGCGATCCTTGCTGCGCTCGGTGATCGTGGCGGAAATTTGGTGTCTTTGCTTGGTGAAGGCGGCGACCAAATTCGCGCGGCTGCCGAAGACGTTGACCGCTTCAATCTGGCAATCTCCGGAACGCAGGGTTTGGCCATTGAAGAAATGAACGATAATTTTACGCGCTTGGGATATTCGATCCAAGGCGCGTTTACACAATTTATTGCAACGATTGCACCGGCTGTTGCGGGCGTGATTGGTAATATCGCGAACGGTATCGCTTTTATCGTTGCAAATCTCGACATGCTGTTGCCTGCCGTTACGGTGGTTGGCGCGGCGCTCGCTGCATACTTCGGCCCCGCTGCCGTGGTCGCGGTATGGGGTTTGGCGGTTGCTCTCGGGCAAGGCATCGTCGGCGCGATCCGGGCGATTGGTGTTGCCATCGCTGCCAATCCGTTTGGCTTCCTGCTAACGGCAATCGTGACGATCATTACAGCCGTTTGGACGTTCCGCGATGCGATCCGCGATGCTATCGGGCTTGACGTTGGCAAGATCGTCGCCGATGCGGCGAACACTGTTATTCGTTCGTTTCTTACGGCGTTCGAACGCGTCAAATTCATCTGGAATAACTTCCCGTCCGTAATGTCAAGCGCCGTTATCGGTGCCGTCAATTTCGTTATCGACGGGCTCAATTCGATGATCGGTGCATCTATCTCGGGCATCAACAAACTGATTTCAGCGGTGCCGCCTTGGTTGCGCGGTGGTGAAGGTGGCGGATTGATTGATCCCAACTTTGGCCAAATCGGTAAGATGGCCGGTGGTAAAGGCGGCGGCACGTTTGCCGATCAAGCCAAACTCGGCGCACGCATCAATCAAATCAATAAGACTGATTACGCGTCGCAGCTTGCGGCAGGGCTCGGGCTGTTATCGACGGAAAGCGACACTAGCACGCTTGCGATTAGTGAGTTGAATACTTCTGTTGCAGGGCTCGGCGAAGGGCTCGGCGAAAGCACGAAGCAAACCGAAGCGCAGAAAGCGGCGTTGAAGGCGCTGAAAGAACAAGCCAAGGAAATGCAAGATCGTATCGAAGGTATCAAAGATACGCTGAAAGACCTTGCCGGTTCGTTCGTTAAAACGTTTGTCGCCGATCTTCGCGCCGGTAAGTCTGCCGTGGGTGCGCTCACTAATGCATTCAGTAAGCTTGCTGATAAGCTAATGGATATGGTAATTGATCAAGCGATCAACGCACTTATCGGATCGCTTGTCGGCGCTGCGTTCGGCGGCGGTAGCGCACCGGGCTTTGTCTCGGGCAACGGTGCCAGCTTTGACAGCATTTGGGCAGGCTTCGCCCGTGGTGGTGCGTTCGCTGGCAACAACAGCCTTCACGCTCACGCGAATAGCGTTGTCTCGCGCCCGACGAAGTTCGCAGCGGGCGGGGCGTTCAGCGGCGGGCTCATGGGTGAAGCCGGGCACGAAGCCATCATGCCGTTGAAGCGTGGCCCCGGTGGAATGCTTGGCGTCCGGGCGTTCCAAGCGGCGAACAGCAACGGCAACAGCGCCCCGGCAATCGTCGCGGTTAGCGTCGAAATTAACAACAACGCGAGTAACGACGTGAACGCCACGGCGGAAGTTGGCAACGATGGCAAAATCCGCATTATGATCGACAAGATCACGGCGGAAAACATCAACACGCAAGGTTCGCAAACGAACAAGGCGATCAAGGCGAATTTCGGTTTGCGCGGCGCGACGACACAACGCTAAGGGGTTTCAAATGGTCGATTGGCCAACCGACTTACCCGGCTATTTGACCGGCATTACCGACAAGCGCGGTAAGACGCGCGTTCGCTCCACGGTTGACGTTGGCCCCGCAATCGTGCGCAAGCGTTACACGGCGGCGGTGCGCAACGTCAATCTGCCCGTCCGGTTCAGCAATGCGGAACGGATCATTTTCGATACCTTCTATGAAACCGATCTTGATAACGGTATCAATCCGTTCAATTGGACTGATCCGGTATCGGGCGACACAGTATCGTTTCGGTTCCGCACCGAAGATGCGCCCGAATTCAAGGGTGAGGAAGGCGGCGAATTCGTCGCTTGGACAGCAACGCTTGAATTGGAAATTCTGCCATGAGTGCGCTTTCGCCGGAAGCAACAGCGGAAGTCTTTGCACAGGAAGGCGGCGGCTTTCTGGTGTTGATGACGATTGATCATCCCGACTTGGCGGAACCGATCCGCGTCGTCAACAATACCGTCGATATCGTCAAGCATGATCCGGCAGTTTATACGTTCACGCGTGCGAGCGTTAAAAATGTGCCCAATGCTGACGCATCGTTAATCGAATATGCCGCTGATGCGCCCGCCCGTTCGTCGCTCGGTATCAATCTGGAACCGACGGCGACGAACTTAATGTTGCGATCCGATGTTAACGCATCATGGGCGGCACAAGGTGACGTGCTTGTGGTGGATGCCGCAAAGCCTAATCCGTTCGGTGTCGCGGGTGATGTTCGATACCCAACAACTTCGGAACGTTTTCGTTCGTTCAATGCCGACGGTGCCTCAAGAGTTCGTGTGAGCTTTTGGGGTTCGAAACGTGTTGGTTCACCTAACGATAATTGCCGTATCCAATTCTTTCAAAGCACAAGCGGCACGGTTGTTACATTAGACACATACGACTTTGCATTATACGATGCAAATCCCGATGCAACTTACGTTAAAAATGTTGAACGGGTGGAATATGCTAACGATTGGGTTCGATTTGAATTTGATGTGTTCGCGAATGCTGGTGCAGGCACGGGCTTGTTTACTGCATCGGCGCGTTTCGACATGGAAGGCGGCATTTCTGAAAATTATATTTATGGTATTCAATGCGAAGCTGACGCAACCAAATCGTCATCATACGTTCGCAGTGCTGCCGTGGCTGGCGTTCGTGCCGCCGACGTTCTGACGCTCACATTGCCGCCCGGCTCGCATACAATCACGGCGACGTTCGATGACGACAGCACGCAAGTTCTCGCGTCCGGTGTATCGGGCACATATGAAGTTGATCCGGCTGCGCTGAACCGGCCACTTGTTAAAAGCATATCGGCGGGCTCGGGCGCACTGTGGGATTTTGCGGCGGATCACTATCAACAGAACGGCGATTTGTTCATCGCCTATCCGTTCGAACTCACCTTGCCCGATGATCGGCAGGGCTCGGCTCCGCGTGCCCGACTGGTGATCGACAACGTTTCGCGCGAGATAGCGCAGCTAATCCGATCCATCAACACGCCACCAAGCGTTGCGATTGAAGTCGTGCGGATCGATGACACAGATAGCGTTGAAATATCGCTACCGATGTTCCGACTTCGCAACGTGACGTGGAATGTTCTTAGCGTCTCGGGCGACTTGACGATTGATGAAATCGAACGCGAACCGTTCCCGCAACGTCGGTTCACGCCTGCCGAATATCCGGGTCTGTTCTAAATGACGATGGATGAATTCATTGAGCGGGCGCTAAGCGTTCCGTTCGTGATCGGCGGGCGAGCCTATGACGGTTGGGATTGTTGGGGTTTGGTGTTCGTCGCATATCGCGACGTATTCGGCATTGAGATAAACAATCTATCCGAGAAATACGACGCTATTAACATTCGTGAACTTCACAAGGTTGTCGAAAGCGAAAAACCTGAATGGTTGCAGGTTGATCGGCCATTGTTCGGCGACGTTGCGTTATTCCGTGTCGGACGGTATGAAACCCATGTTGCGCTTGTTCTACCGGGCGGGCGCATGATACATTGCGAAGAACGAACCGGAACAATTTCGGAACGGCTCAATACGCTAATTTGGGTGAACCGTAATGTCGGATACTACCGAAACCGTCAACGTATTAGCGGCGATCCATCCGCTTCGCAATGATCGCGTTGACCTAACGGTTCCGCTCGGTTTAACAGTTGGCGAAATCCTAGTTCGCGTCCAACCCGATGCGATGTTGCGCCGCGCGGCGCATGTGTATATCGGCGACGCATATATTCCCCGCGAAAATTGGCATCGCGTCCGACCGAAAGGCGGTGCGGTGATTTATGTTCGTGCATTCGTGCCGCCGCACGGCAAGGATATGCTCCGCAACGTGCTGATGATCGGCGTTGCGGTAGCTGCGATTGCCTTCGGCGGGCCGCTTGGCGCGGCGGCGTTCGGCTTCCTTGGCCCGGCAGTCGGCGCGGCGCTCGGGCAAGCCGTGATCGGCATCGGCGGCATGTTGCTGGTGAATGCGCTTATCCCGCCTCGCCAGCCCACACAGGAAGCCGAAGACAGCCCAACGCGGTTCATTGAGGCGGCACGCAATCGTTCCGATCCGTTCGGCACGGTGCCAGTGCTGTTCGGGCGTCACAAGATCGTGCCGCAGTATGGCGCGGCTCCGATTACCGAAATCGTCGGCGATGATCAATACCTTCGCATGCTGTTTACGTGGGGCATCGGGCCAATGTCGCTTGATAGCTTCAAGATCGGCGAAACGCTGCTGACAGAGTTTACCGACGTTGAAGTTGAACACCGCTACGGCTACCCGTCCGATACGCCGATAACGCTTTATCCGAGTGTCGTTGATCAACAGCAATTTCAGATTACGTTGGTTGAAACGGACGGATACACGACGCGCACGACGGCAGATAACGTTGACGAAATCGCCATTGACGTGTTGTTCCCGGCTGGCTTGTTGTCGGTAAGTGAGGAAGGCGAACGCTCGGATGCTTCCGTTGCGATTATGCTTCAATATTCCGTCACGGGCTCAGGCGTATGGGAAGATATTCCTACAATGGGCGGGGCGCGCACCTTTCCCGACAGTTGGGCGAACATCGGCGGCGGCGCATTCAACACGGTGACGTTCACGCACGAACGAACCAACGCCATTCGCCACGGCATCACGTGGAAGGTTCCGGCGCGTGGGCAATACGACGTGCGCGTAAAGCGTGCGACGGCAGATAGCACTAGCGACACAGTGCGCGACGTTATCATGTGGTCAACGCTTCGCAGCATTACCGATGAACACCCTGTTCAGTCGCCCGTGCCGATTGCGATGACTGCGCTACAGATCAAGGCGAGCGATCAACTCTCGAATGTGATCGATGAATTCAACGGTATCGGGCAAACCGTCTGTCTCGATTGGAACGGCTCGGCATGGGTTGAACAGCCAACAAGCAACCCGGCAAGCTTGTTCCGCTATGCGCTGCAAAACAACGGATTGCAGGAACCCTATAGCGACGATGAAATTGATCTTGAACAGCTAGAATATTGGGCGGATTTTTGCACGCTCAACGGTTTTGAGTTTAATCAGCTTCGCGACTTTCAATCGTCGCTGTGGGATTTGTTGCAGGATATCGCGGCGGCGGGGCGCGCCTCGCGCACGATGGTCAACGGGCTGCATTCCGTTGTTATCGATGAAGCGAAATCGCCTGTGTCGCATATCACGCCGCGAAATTCGTCCAACTTCCAAGCGGCGAAAGGCTTCGTTGATTTTCCGCATGCGTTCCGAGTGCAATTCAACAACGAAGATGAAGATTGGCGCAACGATGAATTGCGCGTTTATCTAGGGGATTACACCGAAGAAACTGCGACCAAATTCGAACTTATGAACTTCCCCGGCGTGACGAACGCCGATCTTAACGCGCGACATGCGCGCTTCGCCTATCTGTGCGCAGTGCATCGCCCGGAGCAATGGACTTGGACACAGGACATGGAACGGCTCGCCTATCGGCGGGGCGACGTTGTGCTTGTCACGCACGATGTTCTGTTGGTCGGCTTGTCCTATGGTCGCATCAAAACCGTGACCACGAATGGCAGCGGCGATTGCACGGAAATTTCCATTGATGAACCGTGCGTTATGGAATTGTCGAAATCCTACGGTGTGTCGATCCGCACGGCAAGCGACGTTGACGTGACCGCATCGGTTCAGACGATCCCCGGCATTAATCGCACGTTGAAATTCCCGACGCCGATCCCCGCTGCGCAGTGCCCTAGTGTCGGCGATCTTTACGGCTTCGGATTGTTGGGCTCGGAAACCGACAAGGCATTGATCCTTGAAGTTGTGCCCTCCGGTGGCGAGAACTTTAGCGCCGACGTGATGGCGGTTCCATATCGTGAAATTATCTATACCGATGATGGCGGCGAAATTCCGCCTTTCGATACGAAGCTAACGCCGATCACGCCCGTTCCGGAAGTGGTTGTTGAACAGGTGCGCTCCGATGAAAGCGTGCTGACAGTTGGCCCCGGCGAAAGCTTATCGGTGCATATCAATGTCAAGGTTCAGCCTGTGACCGACATTACGGCAAGGCTGCATGTGCAAACCCGTCCGAACGCTACGGATGAACGCTTTATTGATGCCGTGGTTTCAAGCTACGTCGGCAATGAAGTATCCATAGGCGACGTGCGAACGGGCGAATACGTTGACGTTCGCTTGCGTTGGGTGATCCCCGGTCGCATGCCGGGCGAATGGACGACCATATTCGGCCATCGTGTCGTTGGTAAATCGAACCAGCCCGATCCGTTGCAGAACATGACGATTTCAACGTTCGGCGGGCAAGCGTTCATTCGTTGGGATAAGCCCAAAGAACTAGACGTGTTGTTCGGCGGCGAAGTGCGCTTTCGCCACTCGGCAGATATCGCCCCGGAATGGTCTAACTCCGTCTCGATTGGCGACGCTGCACAGGCTCGCACACTGTTCGCCACGATGCCGCTTAAGCCGGGCACATACCTTGCACGTGTGTTCGATGAGGCAGGCAATCAATCCACTGTGGTGATGGTGGATGCCAAACAGGCGAGCGTGTTGCAGTTCGCAAACGTTGACAGCATCGATGAAGCGCCGACGTTTGCAGGCGATAAACTTGACGTTGCCGTGACGGATAGTCAATTGACTATCTCGGGTGGCGGAATGTTCGATGATATCCCCGACGTTGACGCGGAAAGCGACATTGACGTTGCATTGTCGGGCGCGGCTTCGATTGCCGGAACATATGAATTTGCGTCCGGGTTCGATTTTCTCACGGTGTCGCGCGTGCGTCTTACGACACGTATTATCGCAATCAATGTTTCCATCAATGATAATATTGATGCGTGGGAAGGAAACATTGATGATCGCGACGATTTCGACGGTGCCGACAACGCCGATTGCGATTGTATTGTTTACGTCAGAACGACCGATGATGATCCGGCAGGTTCGCCGACTTGGGGCGAATGGCAACGTCTCGACAGTATGGAAATAAACGCCCGTGCATGTGAGTTTAAGGCGGAACTCACTTCACGAAACACCGATTTTAATATACTTGTATCCGAACTAGGCGTTGATGCTGAGGAAATCGTTTAATGTCAAAGCTAAAGACTGTTGCGGTATTGGACGGCGATAAACGATTGATCGGCTCCGTCAAAGCTACCGATGGTATTGACTTCGGCGATTTGCCGTTGAATGGATCGTATAAATACGATGAAGAAAAGGGGCAGTTTGTGCCGCTTGGTTTCGGTTTCTGCAAGATCAAGGTTCATCAGCCGTATTCGAATGACTTCGTGATGCGTCGCATTATCGATGCGTTGGGCGATAATGCGCCCATTGAAGCGAAGGAATGGGCCGCATGGTATGATGAAAATTTGCGTCGTCGCGACGAAGAAAACGCGATCATGCGTCGTAAGCGCTAAGGCGGGCGCGATCAATGGCACAACACGATTACAATATTGCCAACGCGCCCGGCGCGAGTGTTCGCGCCGATCTTAATGCCGCGTTTGAAGCTGTGGCATCATCGAATGCCGGTGCGAGTGCGCCTAGCACGACGTTCGCTAATCAACTTTGGTATGACAGCACGAACAGCAAGCTTAAAATTCGCAATCCGGCAAACACCGCATGGATTGAGCTTGCGACTGTCTCGGGTTCAACGTTCACGTTCCTCGCTGGCGTCCTAACGGCGGCTCTCGCTGCCGGTGTGATCGGCACGACGCAGCTTGCAACGGATGCCGTAACAACCGTCAAGATTGCGAACGATCAAGTCACGAACGCGAAGCTCGCCAATATGGCGACGGCTCGGATCAAGGGTCGCACGACGGCCAGCACGGGCGATCCGGAAGATTTGACCGGCACGCAGGTGACGGCGATGCTTGACGCTTTCACGGGTGATGGCGGCTCGGGCGGTGTCAAAGGGCTTGTGCCAGCGCCGGGCGGTGGTGACGCGGCGGCAGGCAGGTTTCTATCGGCGGCGGGTTCATGGGCCGCGCCGGGCGCACCGCTGATTAGCGGCGAAGTTACGGGGTCATCCGGTATTGAGCTTGATCTATCGTCTTATGTATCGATCTATCGCGGCTTTACCGTTTATATGTCGGAAGGATCGGTTTCAAACGATCAAGCGCACGTCGCAATTCGAACGTCAACGGACGGCGGCGCGAATTGGGCGCAAGCGGCTAGCGACTATCATACAACTAATCATTGGTCGGATGGCGGCGGGCGACACGACGATTTCACGAATGAAATCACTACGTCGGGCGTGCTAGCGCCGTTCATAGGTAGTGGCGCGACCGAAGGTTTCGACGTGGTGTTTGAAATTTTCGGCATGACCGGAACGACGCAATATAAACGTATTCTTGCACGCGCTGCGATTGTGTTTGATATCGGTGCCGTTGCACAAGTTCAATCGGCTATTCGTCGGAATAGCGCGGCAGCAATCAATGCATTGTTGTTGCGTGGTTCAAGCGGCACGATATCGTGCAAATATGCTGTTTACGGCATTCTATAAGGGCGGCACATGGCACAGCACGATTACGATGTTGCGAACGGCACGGGCGCGGCGGTTCGCGCCGATCTAAATAGCGTGTTGAACGCTATCGCTACGCTCAACAGCGGTGCAAGCGCTCCGTCGCCGACGTTCGCTAATATGCTGTGGTTTGATACGTCGGCAGGCGTGATCAAGAAACGCAACAACGCAAATAGTGCGTGGGAAACGTGGTTTGATCCTAGCGACGCCGATCTTACCGCAATCGCTGCGCTCACGTCCGCAGCGAACAAGGTGCCTTACGCGACTGGCGCAGGCACTTGGGCGATGGCTGACTTATCCGCGTTCGCCCGGACGCTGCTAGATGATGCTGACGCGACTGCCGCGCGTGCGACACTTGGTGCGGTGATCGGCACGAACGTTCAGGCTTACGACGCAGGATTGAACAGTATCGCCGGGCTCACCACGGCAGCGGATCGTTCGATCTATACGACTGCGCTCGATACCTACGCCGTTTATACGCTCACGTCATTTGCGCGCACGCTGCTTGACGACGCGGACGCCGCAACGATGCGCACAACGCTCGGGCTTGTGATCGGCACCAACGTTCAAGCTTACGACGCAGAGTTGGCCGCTATTGCCGCGCTTGCCGCAACCGATGGAAATATAATCGTTGGCAATGGCACCACATGGGTTGCGGAAAGTGGTGCGACGGCTCGCACGTCGCTCGGGCTCGGATCGCTTGCGACGCTTAGCACTGTGGGCACAGCGACGATTTCCGACGACAGCGTAACTTGGGCTAAAATTCAAGATATGGCGACAGCTTCGTTGCTTGGCCGATCCACGGCAGGCACGGGTGACGTTGAAGTTTTAAGCGCGTCGGCGGCTCGCACATTACTTGCGTTGGTGCCGGGCACCGATGTTCAAGCATACGATGCGGAGCTTGCTGCAATCGCAGGGCTCACCAGTGCAGCGGATCGCCTTCCGTATTTCACCGGCTCGGGCACGGCAGCGCTTGCAACGTTCACTGCTGCCGGTCGTGCGATCCTAGACGACGCCGACGCTACTGCACAGCGTGCAACGCTCGGGTTGGTGATCGGCACCAACGTGCAAGCGTATGATGCCGAATTAGCGGCTATTGCTGCGCTCGCTGTAACCGATGGCAACATCATCGTTGGTAACGGCACGACGTGGGTTGCCGAAAGTGGTGCGACCGCGCGCACGTCGCTCGGGCTCGGATCGCTGGCGACGCTTTCGAGCATTAGCACGACCAACATTGCCGCCGCGACGCTGGTTACGGAAGCGGAAGGCATCACCGCTAACGATAACGACACAACGTTGCCAACAAGCGCAGCGGTGAAAGATTACGTTGATGCCGTTGCGGGTGGCGGCGGCATTACCGATCCGGAATTATTGGCGCTGGCCGGGCTCACGTCCGCAGCGAACGCTTTGCCATATTTCACCGGCTCCGGAAGCGCCGACGTTACAACCCTATCCGCGTTCGCCCGGACGCTGCTTGACGACGCCGACGCGACGGCAATGCGTTCGACGCTCGGGCTCGGCGCACTCGCAACGCTTAATACTGTTGGCACTGCAACGATTTCCGACGACAGTGTGACTTGGGCCAAAGTGCAGGATATGGCGACAGCTTCGTTGCTTGGTCGCAATACCGCTGGCACTGGCGACGTTGAAGTGTTGAGCGCTGCGACGGCTCGCACGTTGCTCGGGTTGGTGATCGGCACCAACGTTCAGGCATACGATGCCGATCTTACGACGTGGGCCGGTATCTCGCCTTCCGCTAACGTGCAATCGCTTGTGTCGGCGGCAGATTATGCGGCAATTCGCACATTGCTCGGGCTGGTGATCGGCACCAACGTTCAGGCATACGATGCCGATTTGGGCACATGGGCCGCGATAACTCGCGCGTCCGGGTTCGATACCTTCGCCGCGACGCCTAGTAGCGCC